>LGOV01011641.1_pt1 | contig 20752 bp, 21 predicted proteins | sample 469881 | NCBI WGS metagenome assembly LGOV01 (sample SAMN03857199, study PRJNA290197) | marine sediment metagenome | biome: marine cold seep biome; feature: cold seep; material: marine sediment; isolation source: sample #5579, elevator 3A push core 41 containing 12 cm of sediment... ...
GGCCGAAACATCGACCTCGTGGGCGTCCCACAGCACCCTACGGTCATAGGCGACGACCTTGGCCAGCGGATAGGTGCCCTTCTGGTAGCCGGTGGAAATCTCGCTGATTAAAAAGCTGCCCTGGTTGGCGTAGTAATTGACGCTGGAAACCGTCTCGCCCATTCGCAGGGTCGCCTTGTTGCCTTTTTGTAGGTAGAAATTGAGGATTGAGTTGGTGTTGGCCGGGTCGAACAGATGCCCGTGACTGAGGGTGAACTCCAACCGGTTGGGCGAACCGTCGATGCTGTGGGTCACGCTCAACTCCCCGGTCAGGTATTCGAGGCAGTCGAGTTCTGCGCCGGTTTTATCCCATTTAATCCATGATTCAGACTTGGTATCATCTGTCCAAGTGAAGTATATTGAGTCATCACCTTGGATAGTTAATGCTAAATCAGTAGCATTATAGCCATAAACTAATGTTTCTAAATCCGCAAAATCCCAAGAGGTCGTAAATTCACCTGTAGCGTATTTTGAAATATCTAAGGTGCCATTACGGGGCAGCATATACAACTTACCATCTGTGTTTACACCACCACCAGTTTGATAGGGTAGAAAGAACACATCGGCAGTTGGGTAATAGATAGGAGTCCAACTACCATAAGTGCCTGCGAATATGTCACGGTAAGAAGTCCAAGTGTAGGTTGTGATATTGAATACTGCCAGCCCTTCATTGCCAAACATTACTAGCTCAGTGGTATCGGCACAGTAGGACATTTTACTAAGCCCGTCACTAGCAGCATCAAACCAAGTTGGCTCATGGTAAATGATTTGATCTGTGTCCAAATCAATTTCTGCCAGGCCCTTTTTATACTCATCAGCAGCATAACCATCATCCCAGTTGACCAAGGCCCATACTTTCCCATTAGCGTAGGTAGCATCATAGAACCCTCCGTGTGGGAATTCTGGATAGCTTGTGCGCTCATACTGCTTCAACAATACACCTTCAGATGGTGTCCACAGCTTCAAATAGCCTGCACCACTCGCACCACTACTAGCACGAGCAGCAACAAACAAATCATCATCAGGGTAGAATTTGGCCCTTGTAAATCCAGTACGACCATTTGTGCCGGAATAATCCTCAACCTGCATAACATAATCATGGGGCGGGGTAGTGTCGGTCAGGTCAATATACCCAAACAAGAGTTCATGGTTGTAATAATAGGCTGAGCTTAGGCACACATAAAGGCGATTGGCCGTTGCATCCACCTGTGCAAAAGCAATATTACTGGGGAAAGTGCCGTACCACCCGTCAGTGGGTCGATCAATATTTACATTTAAAGCCGCTCCTGCGCCATACGTTGCAGATAGGTCCGTAAAATAATAGGGTGTAATGGTGTCCGCATCGGTGTCGATAATGCAGACGCCCTCGCTGGCAACGAGAACGATAAGATGTTCTTCGCCCAAGCTGTTCGAGGTGCCATGCGCCGCCTCCCAGAAGTAATCAGGAATAGCAGGAGTGGTTGTATTGGTGTAATATTTCTCGATAACAAAGGTGGCGAGGTCGATTACAGCACCAAAGGCGTGGTTGCCACTGACACTGCCTCCAGCAAAGTACAACTTGCCCGCAGAGGATGAATACCAACAGGAGCCAAGATTGAATCGGCTGACACCTGGGATATCTGTATCATCCAGGTACATGGAGGCGTTCTGCTCCAGCACCGAAGCGAACAGAGTGCCATCGGACTTTTGCACCAAGTCTGGCCGGCTGAAATCCTTGCTCATGTTGGTGTTGGTCGTGATGGCGACGGCATCGGCCCAGGTGGAAAGGTCGGAGCTTGTGGTGTAGTAGAGGTTATAGATAGAGCCGGAATCGTTCTTGGTGCTTTCGTAGCTGAACACCATGAAGTACGAATTGTCGGCCAGCTTGAGGATCTTCGGGTCTTTGATGATGCGGGTGCTGGTCAGCCCGCCGATGGACAGGGCGGCGGGACTGCCCCAGGTCGAGAAGTCCGTAGACGCCGACATATAGAGATACCAGTTGGTGCCGTCCGTCGCCTCCGGCCAGAAGGCGGCGAAGTCGTCAGTGCCTTTTTTCAGCGCCGCAACACCGGAACTGAAATAGGTCGTGTCCGAGTCGCTAACCAGATTGTCGGACAGCTTGGTGCCAGTGCTGCCTACCTTGTACGAGCGGATGTCTAAGTCGCTGCTGTTGCGCCGGGTACAGATCACGCCGATGGTATCGGAGTCGTCCAGCACCACAGCGTCAAGGTTTTCAATGACTTCGTAGGCCTCATCATCCACCGCCACAAAGGCGTCGAAGGTGGTCTGTTCCGTATCGGAGAAGACCACCCGCAGCTCTTTGTTGTCGCCGTTCCCCCCTGCTCCGCTATGGACTATCGCCAGCCGCCCGTCACTGAGCAGCAGCGGCTGCGAGCAGTCCTGGTCGTTGTCGTGGGTCAGGTAATTGCCGGTGAGGGGGTAGTCCTCAACCGACTTGCTGACGGTCAGATCCACAATCGGGCGGTGGTTGTCGCCGTCCTGGGCGGTCTGTAATGTCGCGTCGAGGGTCAGCGCCATCAGGAAACCTCGCTGAGGATGAGCAGCGGCAAGGTCACATTCTGGCGGTGGTTGTCGGCCGCGTCGGCCAGCATCACGAAATAGTCGCCGGTCAAGTCGAGGATCTCCACGTTGTAGGTTTTGCCGCTGCCGTCCTGCGGATCCCACACCACCGCCGCGTCGGCGGCATACAGGGTTTGCAGCGCGGCATACTGGGCGGTAGGCATCAGCTCCCAGCTCAGGGTGATGACCCGGCCGACGATGCTCGCGCCCCAGGAGAAAAAGGCCACCGAGCTGTAGGTGGCCACCTTGGCGACCTTGCGCTCGGGCCCGATCACCGGGTTGATTTTCGACGGGTTGCTGGCGAAGGTGGTGCCGCCCAGACTCATGTTGGCCATCAGCTATGCCTCCGCAGCACGTCGACTACCGTGCTTTCGATGCGGCTCTGCAGTTCGGCGGCCAGGGCCGGGTTGCCGTTGGTCACCGTTACCGGCACACTGATGCTGGCGCCGGCGGCGTTGGGCAGGATGGTGCCGGGCATCTGCGGGGTGAAGATCTCCGGTCGCCGCTCGCCGACCAGATAGGACTGACCGGGGAAGACCGCGCCGCCGCCAGCCCTTTTGGGAAAGGGATCGATGGCGAAGGTCCCGCCCGCAGAGGGGTTGGCTCCGGTTACCGCCGTTGACCCGCCGGAAAACGCCCCGCCGAGAATCCCCAGCCCGGCACCGAGCAGGCCGCCGAGCTCGCCGCTGCTGGCGAAGCTGGAGCCGAACAGGCCCTCCATGGCCTTGACCGACGCCCAGTCGGCGAGCATGCGGTTGACCATGTCCCGAAAAGAATCGCCCAGGTCGCTGAAGTTGCCCTCGAGCACGTCGAAGAAGAAATCCGAGGCAACGTTCTGCATGGAGCGAAACGCCTCCAGCCAGACCTCCGACAGCTCCTCGGTCTCGACCTTGATCTCGTCGGTGGTGTCGATGTAGTCCTGCAGCAGTTTTTTGTAGGCGCGCTGGTAGGTGGCCTCGTCGATCCACTCGCCGCGTAAAAACTCCAGCTCCGCGATCTGCTCCTTGACCTGCTCGAAGGGGCTGCGGGTGGCCTGGTAGAGCTCCGCGCCGCGTTCGGCCAGCAGCTGGCTGTCGGTGCGCTGCTTCTCCAGCGCCGCGGCGTGCTCGCGGGCGGCTTCGGCGGCGGCCTTCTGCGCTGTTTTTTCGGCCTCGAGGCCGCGCACCAGGCCGGCGATGGTCTGCCCGGCCTGGCTGTTGAGCGAGACCCCGGCGCGCTTGAGCTCGTTGTAGACCTTCTGCTCGGTGGCGGTGCGGTCGAGCTGCTGCTGCTCGAAGCGCAGCCGGTCGATCACCGCCTGAATCTTGTCAAGGGCCTTCTGGTCTACAGGCGGCGGATCGGTTGTGCCGCCGGTGCCGGTCCCTTCTGCCGGGCCCCAGGAGCCGCTGGCGCCGTGCTGCTCCTGCCGCGAATACAGCAGATCGCCCAGACCGGCCCGGGCGGCCATACCGATCAGGCCCGGGTCGAGCTTGGCCACGGTGCGCAGATACAGTTCGAGGGGCGTCTGGCTGTTCTCGATCGCCTCGGTCAACTCGCGCATCTTTTCCGCCAGGCCGCCCAGCACGGTCTCCACCACCGTGGTCATGCCTTCCGAGCGACCGAAGGCCTCGAGCAGGTTGCCCCACTCCTTGCTCAGGTCGCTGGTGGCCTTGTTGAGACCGGTGTTCATGGCCTCGGCGGTGCCGCCGAACTCGCCGCGCAGCTCCTCGAGGATGACCTGCATGGCCTCGGCCTGGCGGCCCATCTCGACGAAGTTCTTGATCTGCTCTTTTTGCTGGGCGCTGAAGGTGATGCCCACCCGCGAGAGGGCCGAGATGCCGGCCACCGGGTCGTTGAGGGCCTTGCCCACCTGCACGATGGACGACTTGAGGTCCTGACCCATGGTCTGCGACAGGTCGATGGACAGGGCCAGGGCCTCCTCGAAGACCTGGCCGGAGACGTTGCGGAAGGTCAGCAGGGTGCCGGCGGCGTCCCGCACCTGCTCATCGCTGAGCACGGTGAGCCGGGCGTATTTCTGCGCCAGGTCCTCGATGTTGCCGGCGGTGAGCCCAGCGGCATGGCCGGTGGCCTTGAGCACCGCCTCCAGGCGCCGCTGCGAGACTTCGGCGGCGCGGGCCGCATCGATGCTGGCGGTCAGGAAGCGCCGCAGCCCTTCAAAGCCGGCATAGGCGCCGAGGCCGCCGCCGAAAAAGCCGAGCATGCCCTGCAGGCCCTTGACCTGGCGCTGCAGCCCGGTAAAGCCCTTCTCCACGCGCTTGAAGGTGCTCTGCGCCTGGCGATCATTGGCGGTGATCCGGATGTTGACCTTTTTGTCCATCCTTGCTCCGTTGGTGTTCGAGCCAGGCTTCGTCCAGCGTCTGAATCAGTTGAATGAAGCCCGGCAGATCGTCGGGTGGAAAGGCACCGGCCCAGGCCAGGATCTCGCTGATCAGGATCGCCCCGGGCCCGCAGCCGACCGGCCGGCTGCGGCTCAGGGCGTGGAAGGCATCCCACACCGGCACCAGCTCATCCCACACCTCTGGCCGCTCTTGCAGGGCCACGGGCAGCTTGCCGGTGTCCTCGACGAGCTGCTCCAGCCACTCGACCTTGTCGCCCCACTTGAGGGCCCAGGCCAGGGCCCCGATCAGTTTTTTCCTGCGCCCTCCAGGTCCCGCTCACGAAAGTTGTCGAGGCGCCGCGCTTCATCGGCGACGAAATCGGCAAAATCCTTCAGCTCGGTCAGCAGCTTGAGCGCCGCCTCGCGGCTGTAGGCCAGCGGCGCGCCGTCTTGTTTCAGGCCCCGCCAGTCGAGCAGCACCCCCTCGGCCAGGGCCTCTTTGAGCAGGCGCTTTTCGGTGGCACTGTCGAGCAGCCCCTGGCGGATCAGGTTGCGGTGGGGCTTGCACAGGCGCCGGTAGGCTTTTTGAAACTTGTCGTTGCCCATGCGGGCGATCTTGACCTCGATGTTTTCGCAAACGGGGATCCACACCCCCTCGGTTTCGGCGGCGGCATCGGTGGCGAAAAGCTGGTGCAGGTTGGTGATCATGTTCATGCTCCTTTATCGAATGGGCTTTCGGTGTTCACCCATCACTGGTTACTCATCACTCGTTACAGCCTTTAAAACTTATCCACCTGCAGGGTGCAGTCGTAAGTGGCGTGGCGGATGGCCTGGAACTGCAGGTCGAGCATCACATCCTGGTCGCCGCCGGAGACCTCGGCGTCGTTGCTGCTGCTGTACTTGACCCTTGGTAATGTGAAGATATAGCCGTTGCCGCTGGCGTCGATGACCCGAAAGTCGATGCTGGTCTCGGTGTTATCGATGAACTTCTCGTAAAGGGTCTCGTCCTCGAAATAAAGAGAGATCGAGCCGGTCACCTCGCAGCGGCCGACCCCGATGCCGGCGTTGCCGAGCACGCCGATGGCCTTCTGACCGCGCAGGGCGTTGGAGAGGGCCAGGGACAGGCTCTTGGCATAGGTGCCGCTGATCGCTGCACCGCCTTCGCGCAGGTTGGCCACGTTGCTCACCGCGTTGCAGGGCGTGCCGGTGGGCGCGGCGGTGGGGTCGCCGGTGCCGACGGTGGCCTGGGCGATGGCGCCGTCCTTGCCCATGAAGCCGAGGGAGCCGGTGACGATGGCCCCGGCCTCGACGGACAGGTTGAGCTCGCTGACGATCATGCCGGTGTAGCTGATGAACTGGGTGATGTCGGCGAACTTCTTTTCCAGCGTGTAAGATTTTTTGGTGGTGCCGTTGCGCAGCATGCTGCCGGCCATGGTCACCGTATCGCCGGCCGCCTCATCGGCCAGGGTCAGACCGGTCACCACCAGCTTACTGGCCGCCACCGAGGTGACCCGGCAGAAGCCGTTGTTGGCCGCGTCGGTAAAGCCGGCCACCTTGATCCACTGGCCGGCGCTGATATTTTCAGCGGTGAAATCGGTGGTCGTCGAGTTGAAGCTGTTGTCGGCGTTGGCGGCGCTGAGGTCGGTGGCCGAGATCGCCACCGCGGTGCTGAAGTCGCCAAACAGGGCGCCTTCGAGCAGGTCGTCGAGGAGCGCGGCGGAGAGCTCGAAGTTGATCTCGCCGGACGGGTCCTTGTCGGTGAGCACCAGGTCGCTGATCTGGCGGTCGTCGCGGATCTCGTTGCTGCTGACGCTGGCCAGGTTCATGCCCAGGCTCTCGCCGGTGAAGCGCAGTTCCTGCAGAGCCGAGGCCGGGGTGGTGCCCCAGGTCGACTCTTCGACGTAATAAAGTTGCGTGCGGTTGCTGTCAGACATAGATGGTCTCCCTTAGGTCGCAAAGGCTGCGGTGCGATACTCGATAATAAAATTGACGGTACACTCGCTGACGGACACCTCGGCCTGGCCGACCTCGAGGTCGCGGCCGCTGTAGGTGGTGCGCACGGCCAGCCCTCCCCAGGTCGGGTCGCTGCCCATGGCGGCGACGATGGATGCCACCAGGGCTCGAGCCGCCTCGGCCGCCTTGGCCGGCGCCGGGCTGCCGCTGGCCTTGACCATGCCCTCGATCTCGATGCTCAGGCTGTGGCTGAAGCGGCCGATCTCGGCGGCGGCATTCACCGGGCACGAAGGGTCGCGCACCACCAGGGCCGGCAACTCGCTCTGCGCCAGGTTGCTCGGCCGCCACTTATGCACGGTGCCGACCGCACCCAGGGCGCTGCACACCGCGTCGAATATCTGCTGGTCAACGGCCATCTCAGTCCTCGCTCAAAATCAGCAGGGTGGCGCCCAGCCCGTCCGGCTCCATGCCCCGCACGTAGTAGGTGACCGCACCGCGCACCACCTCGCTGCCGTGGACGGTGCCGGCCGGCAGCTCACTGGTTACCACCAGCAGCGCCGGGGCGGTCATCTCCACCCGGCCGTCGAGGGTCTGGGCGGCCATGGGCTCCTGCCAGAGGCCGCTGAGCTCGGTGATGCCGATGGTGACCGGCCCGCCGAAGTCGGCCAGAGCGCTGGCGAATATTTCGCCGGGGTCGATGGTCATCGTCACCTCCACAAAGGAAAGCGGGCCTGGCAGTGCTCGGCAATATCGCCGGGGTCGGCGGTGCGGCCGATCTGGTCGTAGCCGGCGCTGCGCCAGATCTCCTGCACATAAGTGCTGCAGACCTTCTGTCTCACCGGGATCCGGCAGCGCAGCAGCTGGCTGAGCCAGACCTTGATCAGCGACAGGTAGCCGTAGCCGCGCTTGAGACGCCCGGCGTCGGTGTAGGACTCAGCGGCGGCAGCGACCCGGTGCGGCCGGGCGTGGACTTCGACCGGAGCGACGCCATATTCGACCTTTTGCCCCTGGCGGTCGGCCAGCCACTTGTCGAGGTTGACGACCTGGTGGCCGACCCCCTCGACGAATTCGTAGACCACCAGCTCGCGGCAAGTGTCGGCGAGCGCCCAGACCACCGTGGCCACATGGCTGGTACTCTCGCCGGTCAGCACGCGGATCAGCACCCCGACGGGCTTCTCGCTCTTGACCAGCAGCACGTCACCGGATCGGGCGCGTTTTTTCAGTTCGGCAAGGGTCATGGTCGTTTTCCTCTTTGTGGCCCGGGCAGCAGATAGCGGCGCAGCGCAGGGCGCCCTTGCCGGCGGCGGTGCAGCGGCCGGTCAGGCTGTTGGTGCAGCGGCCCCCTGTGGCGGGTTCGGACATGCGGTCACCTCTTTCAGATACTGCTGGGCCCGCTCATCGATGCGCTCGACGTAATCGAGGATCTGCCGGTAGTCGGGCAGGCGGCCGCGCACCAGGCAGCAGGGGTGCTGCAAAAACCGGCTGGCCTGCTCCCAGGTCTGCCAGTATCCGGCCGGGGATCCGGCCTCGCGCCAGGCGCTGTAACCGAAGGGCAGTCCTTCGTCCTGGCGGGCCAGGGCCAGGGCCATGTTGACGTAGCCGCGGCCGCCGTTGTAGCTGGCCAGGGCCAGCCGCAGCCGCGAGCCGTGGGGGGTGACCTCGGCCAGGCGGCGGTATTGCAGCGCCAGGTAGCGCACCCCGTCGCGGATGTTGCCCTCGGGGTCGCGGGTGCCGTCGATCTCGCCGTCGATCTCAAGGTCGGTGGCCGGCATCAACTGCATCAGTCCGGCGGCGCCGACAGGCGAAACGGCCTTCGGGTCGAGCCGCGATTCGACCCAGCACTGGGCCTTGATCCACAGCCAGCCGATGGGGCCGAAGTGTTCGAGCAGCTCGGGGAAGTGTTCCTCGACTGTCTTGCGCAAGATGGGGTCGTAGGTGGTCATGGCGCTCCCCGCATCCAATAGACGAGTATGGCGGTGGCGATCCCCGGCGCAACGGTCACCGAGGCGCCGATCAGTATCCACAAAAACTTGCTGGCGCTGCTGCCGGGCGCTCGCTCGAGGGACTGGATGCGAGTCTCGTGGTCCTTGAGCCAGACCCGGTCTTCGTGCTGCTGCTGAGTGAGATGCTCGATCTCCACCCTCTGCGCGGCCAGCGCCTCGAGGGCCTCGACCATGCGGTCCATCTTTTTGTCCAGGGAGCCCCAGCGCTCGTTGAGGCTGCGCAGCTGGGGTTCCTGTTTGCAGACAGCGGGCATGGTCCCTCGAAGGGTGCGCGGGGCCTCTGGCCTGGGAGTGAGGCCCCGCGCGGGTTAGAGGTTAGGGTTAGCCGAGCAGCAGAGCCATGTGATCGGGCTTGGCAGCTTTGACACCCCATGCGCTGGCCACCTCGATGAGCACCGAGCGGTAGGCGCGATAGAGGGCCACCTGGAAGAACAGGCCGCTGACCGGATCCTGCACGATCATCACGTCGTCGGCGGCGTCGCCGCCCTCGGGCATTTTGGGCAGGCGGTTGAGCAGGTGGATGGCGCTGCGAGCAAAGGCCATGTTGGCGGCGTAGCTGTTGCCGATGGCCACGTCCACGCCGTCGGCCAGGGCCCCGCGCAGGCCGGGCGCGGCCAGCACAACATCGCCGTCGCCGTCGCCGGCAAAGCCGGTGGTGACGAGGTACTTGTTGGTGTCGCCTGCAAAGGTCACCACGTCGCCGGCCAGGATGGTGCCGGTGCCGGTGTCGACATGCACGGTGGTATCACCGGCGGCCAGGGATTCGCCCAGGTCGGTGTCGTAACTGGCACCGGTACCCTTGGTGTGGCTCTTGATCTGCGCCGACTCGCGGATCTGCATGCCGTGCACGTCGAGCAGCACGCCCTGGCGCAGCGGGTCGCCGCTGCCGACCATGTGTACCTGGCTCTGCATGCCGAGCATCTTGGCCCCGGCGGCGCTGTTGATGACCAGCCGCAGTTCGGACTGCGGCGCGCCGTTGTCCTTGAGGATGCGGGCCACCTCGGCGGCGTCGGTGAAGTTTCCGGCGGTGGCAAAGGGCGTGGTTCCGGCGGTGCCGTAGGCGCGGGCCGACTTGGCGTAGAGCGCAGCCAGATCAGCTTCCATCTCGTTGGCCAGGGTGCGGAAGGCCTGGGCGAACTTGTTGTTCTGGATGCCCTCTTTGGCCTCGCGGCCGATGGCGGTTTCGTCTTCGCCGGTCCAATGGAACTTGACACCTCGCACCTTGCTGATGCTCATGGTGCCGGCCCCAACGGTGGTGGCGTCGAGGGCCGGGATGGCGTTGGACGGGGTGACATCGTAGGCGGTAGCGTCAGGCACGATGTCGTAGCTGATGCTCTGGTCCTTGGCGACCTCTTCGGCTTTGGTGTTTTTGTAGACGGACGGGATCAGGCCGACCATTTCGCGGCTGACCACGTCCACGGTGTCGTAGACATACTGGAGGAGTCCAGTGAGAGTGTTTGCCATGATGCTGCTCCTTTATGGCTTAAATGGTTAAGGGTCAGTCGGTGACTTTGCCGCCGCCTTGCACAAAGACGCGCTGATCGGCGTGCCCCAGCGCATTGAACTCGGCGCGCTTCATGGCCTGCTGGCCGGCTCCGCCCTCGGCGGCAGCCACAACCGCGTTGCCGTCCTCTTCGAGATCGGCCAGGGCTTTGGCCCGGGCGCCTTTTTCGGCGGCCAACACCTGCTGGGCAGCTTCGGGGCCGGTGGTCTTGCCGTCGGCCTTGAGCTGGCCGATCAGGGCTTCGTGGCCGGGGATCAGCTGATCTTCGACGGCCTGAATGCGGGCCAGTTCACCGGCGGCACCTTCGGCCTTGGCTGTGGCGAGCTGCTGCTGCAGGTCGGCGGCGGCGGTCATGCCCTCGGTGGCCTCGGCAACGATTGCCGCGACCAGTTCGGGATGATCGGCTCTCAGTTGATCAAGAGTCATGATCTTGGTTCCTTTCTGGTTTGCGGCCCGGGCGACACCGGCCGGGGCCTGCTGTTGGTTGATATCGGCGATCAGCGCCTCGAGGGTGGAAACACCGTCCACCAGCCCGGCCTCGATCGCCTGGCGGCCGACGAACACGCGTCCGTCGGCCATGCGGTTAATAACCTCATCAGCGGTGACGCCGCGGTGGGCGGCCACGTCGTTGACGAATTCGGAATAGATGACGTCGATCTTGCCTTGAATGTCGGCGCGGCCCTCGGTGGTGAGGGGTTCGTACTGGCTGGAGACGCGCTTGTAGCGGCCAGCGGTGATCTCGGTGGTCTTGACACCGTTTTTTCCTTCGGCCTGGCTGACGTCGACATGCTTGGCCACCACGCCGATGCTGCCGACCATGGTGGTGCCGCTGCTGATAAACACCTTGTCAGCGGCCGAGCCGAGCCAGTAGGCGGCGCTGGCCATCATGCCGTCGGTCCAGGCGTAGATGGGCTTGTTGCCCCTGGCCTCGCGGATGAACTGGGCCAGCTCGGCGGTGCCGTCGACGGTGCCGCCGGGGCTGTCGATGGCGAGGATGACCCCCTTGACGGTGGGGTCCTCCAAGGCCTGGGCCAGATCACGCTTGAGCAGCTCGCTGGAGACGCCGCCGGAAATCTGCGAAAAGAGATTCATCCGCTTGCTGATCGGGCCGTCCACCGCCAACACCGCCACGTTGTCGGTCACCTCGTAGCTCTTCGCCTCGTTTTTCAGCGGCCGGCCAAGACGCGCTTCGACTTCGGCGATGTCGATCTTTGGCCCGCGCACGTGGGCGTGGTAGATCTGCTGGATCTCGCCGAGCATCTCGGGGGTGATGGCCCAGGGGCCGTTGACGATGTCGATCAGTTTCATGACGCATTCCCTTCGGTTGTCGGTTCAGCCGGCAGTCTGGCGGCCTCAACCTTCTGCTCCTTGGCCCGCTGCTTTTCGTCCCGCTCCCAGTCGCCGCCGTTGAGAGCGGCCGTTTCGCGGGATTTGGTACTGAGCCCGGTCTCGATCTTGATTTTGGCGGCGTTGACTTCCTGCACGGGGTTGAGCTGACCCATGGCGTCGCCGGTCCACTCGCAGCCGAGGTAGGCCATGCGCACCAGCGGGTCGGTAAAGAAGCCCGGCGCAGCCAGGCGCCCGCGGGCGACGGCTTCGGTGATGACGGTCTCCCAGATGGGCTGGCAGTATTGGTCGGCCAGCCAGGTGCGGGCGGTCATAAAGAAGCGCCAGGCTTCTAACAGGGCGGCGCGGCTGGCGCTGTAGCTGCTGGTGAAATGCTTGACCAGCAGCTCGACAGGCAGCTCGATGGCTACCCCGATCTGCTGCGCCATGGCGTTGAGAAAGGCCTCGGCGGCGGTGTTGGGCCGGTTGGGGTCGGCGATGGTGATGTCTTCGCCGGGCAGCAGGCCGACCACGGAGCCGGCACCCAGCTCCATGCCTTCGGTGTCGATCTGGTCCTGAGTCTGGCTGGTGCCGCCGACGGCCGGCATGGAGATCTGCGGGCTGCCGGTGGCGTTGCGCACAAAGACGGTGAACAGCGAGCTGACCACCGCGGCCTGGACCTCGTGGTCGGTGTATTTGGAATATTGCTTGAGCAGCTCGATGACCGGCGCCAGGTCGGGCACGCCGCGGGTCTGGCCGGGGCGCAGCTTGCGGTAGATGTGCAGCACCTGGCAGCGGCCGGACTTGTTGTAAAACTCAAGGGGGGTCCATTGGCGCTTTTTGGCGTTGCGCAGATTGCCGGGGTGGTGTTTGGTAACGTGGCAGCGCACCGGGGCGCCGTCGGCGTCCTTGTCGATGCCGGCCACCAGGGTGGCTGTGTCGGGCTTGCCGTCGGGGTTGCAGACCCGGTCGGCCTCAATGAAGTTGATCCGCAGGTTGTAGGGGTTGCCGGGGCGGGCCTTGCGGGGCAGGTTGACGAAGATGTCGCCGGCGCTGAGCACGCCACGCAGCACCAGGGCCTGGCTGGCCAGAAAGCCGTGGCCGCGCTCGATGTCGAAGTCGGCAGAGCTGGTGGCCAGCTTGAACTCGCGTTCGGCGGCCCGCTCCCAGGCGTCGGCCTGCTCTTCGGTCAGACCCTTGAGGATGTCGCGGTCGATGGCGGCCCTTGGCTTGAGGCCGGTGCCAACGATACTGGTGACTTTGGTGTTGATTGCGCCGGCTGCCAACGGCGCGTTGCGTTCCAGATCTCTGGAGCGGGCGCGCAAGGTGGGCAGGTCGCCGAGGATCGCGCTGTCGGCGTCGCTGTCGCGCAGGCCCCAGTTGTAGGTCTGGCGCCGGTCGGTACGGGCGCCGGTGTAGCCGCCGGCGATGGCCATGGCCATGCGGGCTTGCAGACGCTGCGCTCCCTTGACCGGGGCAAAATAGCCGATGGCTTTGTCGAGCAGGGTGGTTTTGATCTCGGGCAGGCTCATCGAGTAATCACCCCGATGGCGGTGATGCCGGTTTCACGGGACAGCCGGCGGCACCAGTTGTCCCAATAGTCGATGTTGTTGCGGATTTCGGCGGCGTCTGCGCGGGTGAGGGNNGGGTGCGGCTGCTCCCGCCGATCGACTGGGTGTAGGACTGGTTGCTGCTCACCGCCTGGTCGGCGTCCAGCCACAGGGCGAGCTGGGCTTCGGCGTGTTCGAGGGTGATACCTGACAAGGTGAGACTCCGCAGCTAGAGAAAAAAGCAAAGCTCTAAGGTCGCGGATATTTTAAAGAATAGAAAGCACTATAGGGAGGGGCTATTGCAGGCTATTGCACAAGATGTTGTGCTTTTATGAAAAAACTACCGCATCAGCCCGACGACCACCGCCAGGCCTGCCGCCCGCGCCACGCAGCGCAGCCGGTACTGCTCCACCGACCGGGCGGTAATGCGCAGCCCCTGCCGGGCCGGGGTGTCGTTGGCGGCGATCAGCTCACCGGACTCGATCAGATAGTAGATCTTGCGGACCGAGTAGCTGAGCAACTCGGCCACCTTGACCGGCGTGAGCAGGGTGTTCTCCAGAATGAACTCGCGCTTGGCGCGGTCGATCTCGGCACGGCTGATGGTTTCAGTCACGGGCGACTCCTTTGGAATAGACGCGCCGCTGGGGCGCGGATGGCATATTTTCATTCTTTTCGCTGACGGCGTGCTGCCAGCCGAGGTACATGACCAGGGCCAGCCCCATCTGGGCGCAGTCCCATAAGTGATTGGCCTTGCCGTTGGGGCACTGCCACAAGTTGCGCTCATCCCGATATTCGGCGCACATCTGGCGGGCGTATTCCTCCAGGTTGTGGACCTGTGGCGAGCCGGGGTTCTGCTGCAGGGCCGCCAACTGATCGACGGTGTAGCCGCTGTGCAGCACCCAGGCGCCGTTGTCGGTGGGGTCGATCTGCAGCTTGTTGGCGAGCAGATCTTTGTGGAAATGGGTGTCGAGGTGATAGAGGTTGAGTCCGCCGGGGATCGGTTTGTTGCTGCCGGGGAACTTGTCGATGCGGCTGATGGTGACGGGCTGGGTCTTGCGGCCCTGGGCGCCCCTGGAGGGCAGCACGCCGCTGGTGCGGCACCAGGCATAGACCTCGCTGGTGCGGTGGCCGGCGCTGTCGATGATGCCGGCCATGATGCGGTGCGGCTCGCCGTTGGTGTCGGGATACTCAGCGGCCAGCAGGGCGTCGAGAGATGAGAAATCGGCGGCGTTGGCGCTGGGCACGTAGCCGGCTTTGACCAGCCAGCTTTTGAGGTCGAGGCCGTAGCGCCAGGCGCGGATCTCGTACCAGAATCCTTTATCCTGGGTGTCGATGTGGATGCTGAGGGCGTCGGCCTCGGTGGGTACCACTCCGGCGGGGCGGCCGTCGCGCAGGCGCAGGATGGCGTCCTCTTCGCGGTCTTTGTGCTCAGACTGGTAGTCGATGGCTTCGTAGCCGTTGGCCCAGGCGATCTTGGCGGCCAGGTCGCCGGTCTGGCTCTTGAGATACGCGGCGGCGATTTCGTGCAGGGGCACGTCGAGGCACTCCCAGCTGCGGTGATGAAAGCCGACCTTGGCGGGGCGGGCCAGCTCGCCGCCCTTGCGGGCCTGCCAGCGACCGGCACGGATGGCGGTCTCGCGGTCGACTTCGGTCCAGATCGATCCGCACTCGGGGCAGGCCAGGCCGATGCTGGCCGGGTCGCGCTCGACGCTTTCGGGCGTGGCGCCCTCGGGCAGATCGAGGTGCTCGGCATCGGGCCGCACATACTCGCTGCAGTCGGGGCAGCGGCAGGCAAACTCCCAGATCTGGTGGCAAGACTCCAGCCCCTTTTGCACGAACTGGCCGGCAGGGGTGCTGGCAAAAAAGAACTTGTGTCGGCCGCGATGTTGGCGGGCCCGTTTGCGGATCAGGTCGATAGGACTGGCTTCTTTGCCGACCATGGCCGGGTATTTGTCGACCTCATCGCCGAAACCGTACTTGGCCGAAAAAGTGGCCATGCTGGTGGCGCTGTTGGCATGGGCGGGAAACAGCGAGACGCCGTGCTTGAACACGATGAGCCCGCGGGTGGTATCGTCGGCCCGCTTGCTGAGATATTTGGCCAGGGCCTTTGATTCCTGCAGCATGGGGATGAGCTTGCGGCCGACCAGCTTGCCGCTGGCATCTTCGGTGGGCATGAGATAGTAGGCGTTGCCGGGGTCGCGGTCGATGGTCCAGCCGAGGCAGTTGAGCATGGTGTTGGTCTTGCCGCTCTGCTCCACGCCGCAGAACCACACCTCGCGCACCCAGGGCAGGCCAAAGGTGTTCATGATCTGCACGCAGTGGGGCGCGAACTCATGGCGCCAGGGGCCGGGGTGGGCATCGACGGCGGTGACCCGCCGATATTTTTCGGCATGGTCGGCCACGGCGATCCGCTCGGGCCGCCGCAGCCGGTGGCGCAGGGCGGCGGTGAGGCGCACGGTGACGCGCTCGGGGATCCTCTCGGCCAGATCGGGCGGCAGGTAGCGGGCGACGGTGGCGCGGCGCAGGATGCGGTCGGGGAGCAGGGTGGGCTCTATGGTGGTGGCGGGTTGGGTCATATTAAGGTGCCATCTCCCAGATTAGCCCTGAACTGATATGCTAGTTTCCCAAGTGCGACCATGGTTTCGTGATATGCCTTCTGCTTGGAAATCCCGAGAGAGTCGCCGATCTGCTGATAGGTGTAGTTCGCATCCAACTCCCTAGCCACTTCCTCGCCAATGCGATGATATCTTTTCCATGATGGTCTTAAAGCCATAGCCAATACCCCACACGCCAGAGTTAAACGGCTTCCTCTTCTTCCTCTATCCCCACATCAAACCGCTTACCATCCGCCAGCTCATTAAACGCCGCGGCCACCACATCCTCTAGCGCCTGGGCAAACTCGGCCGCGCGGGCGGGATCACCACCGGCGGCATGCAGCAGTTTGCCCTGGTCGAGATGCAGGCGGTGGCTGAGGGTGTCCTGCAGCAGGCCGACCAGGGCGGCGGTCTCGATCTCGGAGTCTTCTTTGTAAATCCACCTGTGATCCTCTTTGCGGTTTTCCAGCTCGCCCTTTTTGACCTGCTGCTCGAGGCGCTGCACCTCGAGCTCTTCTTTGCGGGTGGCGAGATTCGTCGAAGCGCCGGACTCGGACCGCTCTTTGCGCAGCATCTCGGAGACCGCGAAGCGGCTGACCCGCTTGCCGTCGGCGGGCACGTTGGCGTAGAAGCTGGATTTGGCCCGCTGTCCGCCCTGCTCGACGTACCAGGCAAAGGCGCTGGCCTTGTCCTTGAAATAGTGATCGGACTCAGCCGACATAGGGCATCTCTCCGAAGTGGCCCTCGAGGCGGTCGACGGGGGCTGCATCGCCGTCCAGGTCGTAGTAGCCGCGGGCGCGGTTTTTGTCTTCTGTGCCCTGGAACAAGGCGGCGACGTAGTCGTCACCGGCCAGCTTGGCAAGGATCCGCCAGAAGGTCTCTAAGTTGTGGTGCAGATCGGCCAGCTCCAAGTGCACCAGCGGCGTGATCGGAGGGCCGAGTTCGGTTATTTCGTCGACCTCGCTGAGGATGTGGGCGAGCTGCTCGGCGAGGCTGTTGCTCCGGGCGAATTTCACCTCGGGCCAGTTGTATTCTGGTGCCGGGTTGTCGCGCTCGAGCAGAGCTTGTTTAAGGTACTGCGCCAGGTCGAGAGCCTCTTGATAGGCATCGGTCAGGCAGTCGCGGCCGTTGTGGCTTTGCAGGGGCGTGCCGTACTTGACCACGCCGACGGCGGTGCGGGCCTGCAGGTCGGCGATGACCTCGGGCAGCACGTCTTGTTTGCCGACGGTGGGCATGGGCTGGGGTGTGGCGGCGGGGTTGGTCATGGGGTTGGCTCCTTGGATACGCCCGCATTGCTCGCACTCCCGCAGGCCGTGGTCGATGCTGGCTAGGTGGCCGCCGCAGTTGGGGCAGCGGGTCAGGTTGAAGCGTTTCAGGCACATGGGCGGTCCTTTCAAATCCGTCCTAGACGTCCTAGTCGATTTTTTCTAGTAGGACGGATTTTCTTTAATACTTTCAACTACATGTCCTATCGTCCTACTTGTCCTAGTTATTTTGACCTTCTCTTTAAGAAATAAGACTTTGTGTTTTTTTGATCCTACGCGTGTATGCGCGTGTGCTTTTTACTAGGACGGGTAGGACGATAGGACATGTGTTTGTTTTTGTTGCGCTTTTTCCGTCCTAGTAAATTTGGCTGTCTAGGACGTCTAGGACGGATTCGGTTATACGAGTCCATCGTAGTCGTCGACCAGGTTGATGCCCTGGTAGCCCCATCGCCGCTTGCCGGTGGATTCGCGCCTTCTTTTGACGGAAGGGCAGACTTTGCGCAGCTCGACGCCGAAGCTGGATTCGCCGAGGGGTTTGTAGCCGCGTTTTTCGCAGAATTTTTTATATTTGGCATAAACCTTCATGATGCAGACCCTCCGGTCGGGATCTTCGTCGATATGGGTGCGCACGAAGGCGAGCACGGGATTGTTGAGCTCTTGAAAACGGTCGAGGCAGCCGGCCATGTGATCGGAGGGCTTGAAGCCTTCTTCGCGGAGCAACTGGAGACCGCGCAGGCCCCAGAGGAAGATGCCGTCGCGCTCGGCCATGAGCTTGTCGAGCAGGTAGATGTCAGCCTGGCCGGCTTTGACGAATTGCTTTTCCATCTCGATGAGCAGCAGCCGGCGGTAGAGGCCCTCGCTGGTGTCTTGCAGCTTCGGGTGTTTGTTGGCGGAGAAGGCGAGCTTGCAGACCGGGGCAAAGGAAAAGGCGTTTTTGTGTTTGTAGGCGGCGGTGACGGCCTCGCCGGAGACGATGGTTTTGAATATATCGGACTGCAGCAGGCCGGCCTCGATCTCGGTGGCGACGTTGAGCAGCTTGTCGACGAGCATGACGCGGTGAAACTGATCCTGCAGGCCGCTCATGGAGACGTTGGAGACGTTGATGTCGCCGAGCAGGCTTTGCAGCACCTTGAGGATGGTGCCTTTGCCGTCGCCGCCGGGGCCGATGAGCAGCAGGGCTTTTTCGTAGCGGGTTTCGCGGGTGAAGCAATAACCGAAGAACTTTTGCAGCTCGCGGATGGTGTCGGGATCGCCGACGGACTGGCCGAGGAACTGCCGCCAGGTTGGGCAGTCGGGCAACTTGCCGCCGAGCTGCAGGGTAATATCGAGCACGTAGCTGTTGAGGTGGCCTGGATCGTGAGGCTGCACCTGGGCGGATTCGAGGCAGAACATGCCGTTTTCTAGCGGGATCATGTCGGCCTGGTCGTTGAGCTGCCGGCCGTGGGGCATGACGGCGAGATCGCGGACGATGCCGAGCACGTCGTTGCAGCGTGGGGTGCTGCCTTCGATGTCGAGTAGTGTCAAGATTTGCCTCCTGATGTTAGAGGGGTCGTAATCTTCCCAGTGGCGATCGTTCCAGGTGTGGATCTGCCCGGTGCGGGGATCGTGAATGAGGCGGCGCCAGCTTAGGATTTCGTCGGACACCAGGCGGGGTTTGAACTGGGTGCCGCGGCTGCCGCCGAAGAAGCGCTGGATGTCTTCGGGGATGGCCTCGAGGCGCTGGTTGTCGGCTTTTTTGAGTGGCTTGCTGGTGGCGATGAGGTCTTTGAGGTCCTGGGCGGTTTTGTGGTGGACGGCGAAAAAGTCAGTGAGATCCTGGCCGTGGCTTTCGCCCATGCCCATGTAGTCGGGCCAGGTGAGGATGCGCACTGTTTTGGCGACTTCGAGCAGTTTTTTGGCGACCTTTTGCGCGCCTTCGGCACCTTTTTCGTCGGCGTCGTAGGCAATGATGGCATCGCGGCCGCTGAAAAAGCGGGTGAATTTGTCGTCCCAGGAATTGGCACCGGCGGTCTGGGTGCAGGCGTTGAAGCCATGCGATAAGGCGGTGATGCGGTCTTTTTCCCCTTCGGTGATGAGGATGGGGCTTTTGGACCAGGTGCTGGGCGCGGGAGTGAGTTTGCTTTTGCCGAATCCTTTGCCCCAGCTGGTGACTTTGTTGTCTACGGCACCGGGCTTGTAGAGACGAATGTTGACCAGAGCGCCGTCGTCTCGCCGGATGGGGATGGCGATGCGTTCGTCGCCGTTGACTGATTTCCACAGCCGCAGGCCGGCGCCCTCGATAGCGGCCTCGGTCCAGGTGAACTGGTCGCGGCAGCGCTGGCGCCAACCTTCGGGAAGTGGCGCGAGTTTTTCATAGTCGGCCTCGGGGATGATCTTGGTAACTTCGGCGGCTCCCCCGTCCCCCCGGGTTGCGGAGCGGGCGCCGCCGCTCCTGGACTTGCTCGCTGGCTTACCAGGTGTGTCCGGCGGGGCGTGCTGCTCGCGAAAGGCGAGAAATGCGTCCTTGTTGTCGCCGTAGCCGCGGGCCTGTCCCCACAGGGTGACCAGGTCGCCGCTTTCGCCGCAGCTGAAGCAGTTGCAGAGATCCTTCTCGACGTTGTAGGAAAAGGAGGGTTGCTTCTCGGCGTGGAAGGGGCAGAGGCCGTGAAGTTCGTGGCCGCGCTGTTCGGTGACCTGAAAGCAGTCTTTGGCGATGGCGAGGCGCTCGTCGGCGCTGAGATTATCGAGAGCGAAGCTCATAGGCGGCCCTCGTTGATGACTTCCTGAACGCTGGCGCCGGGGAATTCGCGCTTGACGGCGAGGATGTGTCGCACCAGGTCGGCATCGCAATCGCGCAGGAGCTGGATCTCGCGACCGGAAAAGGCGGGAATATTGTCCCGCTGGCCCTGGGCGATGACTTCGGCGGGCAGTGGATCGGCGGTGCAGACGAGGATCGGATAGCCGGCCTTGGTGTGGGCGATCTTGACAACGAAGTCCTGGGCGGCCGGAGCGGGTGACGGCTCCGGCCGGCGGTTAGCCGGGGTGTCGAACATATCGAGATCGAGCTGGTTGAGGCCGCTCATACTGGCACCTCCGCCAGGGCGATGACCTTGTCGCGCCAGGTGAGCACCGTCGCGGCAGTGACGCCGAGCACTTGGGCGACATCGCTCGGATCGACGCCAAGCCCGAGCAGCGACAGCAAAACGAACAGGCCGCGGGGATCCAGGTGGGACTCCTGCAGCAGGGTACCGGTGGAGGCCTTGACCTTGCGCTGGCAGTGCGGACAGGTCAGGCGCTGCATCCGCCGCCAGCGCGCCAGGGCCCGCTCTCCGGTGATCGCCCCGCCGCAGCGCGGACAGGCCGGGCCGTCCGGATAGCAGCGCGCCAGGAACCAGTCCGCGCAGGTTTCGGCGTCAAAGAACCGGTCCGAAAGCAGCCCGGCAACCTCCCCTGGCAACCAGGTCAGCCGGGCCGCCGCTTCCTCAATTTCTGCAACCCCCTGAATCTCCGTCATTTTCGCCTCTCGAATTCCATTATTCCAGCCGATCCTAAAATTTTAAATGGACCCGAATGTCGGGGCTTTGTTGCCCGTATTCGGCCCGGACTCCAGAAGGACCCGCGATCATTTCTGCATGAGTCGATCGATGTGATGGTTGAAACGGC
>LGOV01012803.1_pt1 | contig 20634 bp, 24 predicted proteins | sample 469881 | NCBI WGS metagenome assembly LGOV01 (sample SAMN03857199, study PRJNA290197) | marine sediment metagenome | biome: marine cold seep biome; feature: cold seep; material: marine sediment; isolation source: sample #5579, elevator 3A push core 41 containing 12 cm of sediment... ...
GCTGCTAAGTGTCCACGAAAGAAAGGACCAAGAGGAGGGGCTAGATATAGGTGTGCTGAATGTAAGAAGGACTTTGCATCCAAAGATGTTCAGGTAGATCATATAGATCCTGTAGTGCCAATAGGCATACTGTCCAAGGACATGACTTGGGATGAGATAATCAATAGGATCTTTTTTTGCGGACTAAACAACTTACAAATTCTTTGTGTTGAATGTCATAAGAAAAAGTCTAGAGAAGAGAACGCAGAGAGGAGAAAATTAAAAAATGTCAAGTCCCCTTAAAGCAATAAGAGAAAAGTGTTTAGCTTGCTGCAATGATTCTTACAATGAAGTAAGATCGTGCACTGTTGAATCATGCCCCCTATTTTATTTTCGATTCGGTAAGAATCCAAATCGTAAAGTTCGTAAAATGTCAGATGAGCAGAAGGCTGCTGCCATTGAACGATTGAAGAGGGCACGTACTGCAAAGGCTGAGGGGATAGTAAATGTTAACTTTATTAATCAGTGATGCTCATGTAGAGCCAGAACAAGACTTGACACGGTTTGAAAAATGTGCTAAACTAATTGTAGATAGAAAGCCTGATCGGATTATCCAGCTTGGGGATTTTGTTTCCCTCTCCTCTATTTCCGGTTGGGATATGTCAAAGAAGCTTATGATGGAGGGTCGTAGGTATCAGGAGGATGTTAAGGCAGGCAGAGAAGCTGCCAATCTCCTCTTCTCTGAGATTGACAAACTCCAGGCACGACAGAGGTTTCATAAACAAAAGCTTTACAGTCCTGAGATTGATTGGCTAGAAGGAAACCATGAAGATAGGCTGGATCGTTACCTAGAACAGCACCCTGAATTGGAAGGGGCATTCAACCTAGGGGATGACCTAGGTTTGACCGAAAGAAAAATCATCCCTTTTAAATACAGGGATAGAATCGTAAGAAACGGTATTAATTACATGCACGCTCCGCTTGCAGGGAACAATCAACCCCTCAGTGGGTTGCATATCCCCCACAAGGCATTACAGAGATTCAATGGACATGTAGTGATGGGACATTATCATCGGTCAGAGGTTGCTAATATCAAGAGGATCGATACGAAAGAAGTACAACGTGCTATTATCTGTCCTTCCTTTATCGAGGGTCAGCCTCACTATCTTAGCAAGAATGCACCAGCAGTTATTGACAGAGGGGTGTTGCTCCTCAAACAATTTGAAGGAGATAGTGATAAGCCAGTAATTGAGGAAATTTCTATGGGAGAATTATATGGGTCTTATTGATTACGAGCAGCCCACGGGGGAAAAGACTTGTTCAACTTGTAAATACGGGAGGACAGAAGTTTGTACTGCATCGGAAATAGGCCTCTATGCTTCTGCTTGGGAATCAAGGCAGGAGGAGGAAGTTATGAAAACCTGTGATGATTGTAAACATGGTGATAATATTGATTGTTTTAGTCTAGTTGGAGATTGTAGTGATTACAGTAAATGGGTAGCTAAAGTCTCCGAACCAGGAGGTTCTACTCCTGAACAATACAGTATTCCAGAAGATGCTGCCGAACTACAAGATTTGATAGAATATCGGGAGATGAACTTCTCAATGGGGAATATTTTCAAGGCATGTTACCGGTCAGGTACTTGTGCTCATTCAGATGAGATGAGAGAAATCAATAAGATTATTTGGTTTGCTAATCGAGAAAAAGAGAGACTCCTCAAAAATGAAGGTTAAATACACTATGGATGGGCACGTTGTGAATCAAACCTATCGTGATGGGGCTATGTTTTGGAAAGTAGCAAGGCTAATTAAGTTAGCAGAAAGTTTAGAGCCATTTGATATCCCACTCAAACATCTAAACATATATGATCTATACCCAAAAGTAAATTCAACACTAGATTTTGTACAACATGTCCGACTGATTTTATCTGTCAATGTAAATTGCCCAATTATTTTAGATGGGGAAGGATATGTAATGGATGGTCGTCATAGAGTAATTCGGGCTGTGTTGGATGGGGCAGAGTTTATTCCTGCTGTGAGGTTTGAAGAAACTCCCGACTGTTGCTATACTAGACAGGAATCTTAGAATGAAGATTAAAATTAAACGTCTATCTCCAGAAGCAAAACTACCTACTTATGGTTCAGAAGGTGCAGCTTGCATGGATCTATACGCTGACTTCTCTGGTATGGCATACAATTACACTTTCATCAGTGACAAACCTGAACTAATCAAGACAGGGATTGCAGTAGCAGTACCTAGGGGGTATGAACTTCAGGTTCGTCCTCGTTCTGGCCTTGCATTGAAGGAGGGAATCACCATTGTCAATTCCCCTGGTTGTGTAGATTCTGATTATCGTGGGGAAGTTGGTGTAATTTTAATGCGGACTAAGCAATACAGCTTTAAGATTAAACAAGGAGATCGTATTGCACAATGTTGTGTAGTTCCTATCCCGAAGGTTGAATGGGAAGAAGTAGGTGAACTTGGTGAGACAGAGAGGGGAGCTAGTGGGTATGGCTCTACAGGGAATACCTAATGATTGATAATGAACTAGTAGACCTAATCATTGATAAGTACACTCCTCCAGAATTGATAGAGAAGTTTGATATTACTACTGAGGAGTTCATTGATTACATCTGGCCTTTGATTCGGGATAACCCAGAAGTTTTTGATGAAGACTTTGAAGTGGATGGGGAGTTATATGATTAACTATTCTTCTTATACTATAACTTTGAGTGAGATGCCGGGGTATATTGCCTTGGCATTCTCATTCACTGGTTGTAAGGTAGGTTGCAAAGACTGTCACTCTAAATATTTATGGGATAAAGAGCTTGGTTCTGAGCTAACTCCAGAAGTATTCACCTCTATAGTTAAACATTACGAAGGTTACATTGACGCAGTTCTATTCCTTGGGGATATAGAGTTTGGTACTGACCTAGCAGATTTACTTATTACTACTAGGGATTATAACCTTACTGTTGGGATCTATACGGGCATGGATTTGCAGGACTGTGGCACATATCTCCAGCTCCTTGACTATGTAAAGTTTGGCCCCTACAAAAAAGAATTAGGAGGTCTTGACTCTCTCACCACTAATCAAAGATATGTGAGGGCGAAAGACATGAAAGATCTAACTCACCTATTCCAAAATACAGGAGGGATGTAACACATGGCTAAGATGGTTAAGCTCACTAAGGCACAGCTAAAGGCTAAGGTAGATTTTATTTCGGAGTATATGAAGAGCGGGAATGCTGCATCCTCTTCTTCCTTTGATCCTAATGCCAATGTATCTCAGAAGAATATTGCTACTTTATCAGCAGAGATTCATAAAGATTTTAATATCCAGACTAACCGTGCCATTATTTCTACCCGCATCAAGGAGCTTTACGGGGAAACTCTGTCAGAAGAGTACATCCGTATGATTGAGGAACATGAGATTTATATTCATGATGAGACTTCTTTGATGCCCTACTGTGTCTCCATCACAATGTATCCTTTCTTGATTGAGGGTACTAAAGCATTGGGTGGGCATTCAGATGCACCAAAACATCTTGAGTCTTTCTGTGGGGAGTTTCTTAATCTGATCTTCTCAATCGCTGCACAGTTTGCTGGTGCTGTTAGTACCCCTGAGTTTCTAATGTACTTTGACCACTTTGCTCGACTTGATCTTGGTGATGATTACCTCAATGAGTTTGGAGATTTCATATCTGATAAATTCCAACAAGTAATCTATACCCTCAATGAGCCGGCAGCAGCTAGGAATTACCAGTCAGTATTCTGGAACATCGCTTTGTTTGATGAATACTATTTTGATTCTATGTTCGGAGACTTTGCTTTCCCTGATGGAGATCGCCCCAACTGGAACAGTGTAAGTGCCTTGCAGGAGTTCTATCTTAAATGGATCAATGAGGAACGTACCAAGAAGATCCTCACCTTTCCCGTTACTACGGCTAACATCCTGTCTGATGGAGTAAATGCCCCAAAAGACACGGAGTTTGCTACCATGTTGACGGAGGAACTATCTCAAGGTAACTCTTTCTTCATCTATATGAGTGACACTGTTGACTCTCTGTCCTCCTGTTGCCGCCTCCGTAATGAGTTCACTGACAATACCTTTTCCTATACCCTTGGGGCAGGGGGTGTAGCTACTGGCAGTATCAATGTTATCACTATGAACATTAATCGTATCGTACAACGTGGCATTGATCTTAAAGAAGTAGTGGAGAAAGTCCATAAGTTTCAGATTGCATACCGATCAATTATTGAAGACTATTTGAGTGCTAACCTACTGACCGTATACACTGCTGGGTTTATCCAATTAGATAAACAATATCTCACCCTTGGGGTTAATGGGTTATCTGAGAGTGCAGAGTTCTTTGACCTCGAAGTAGGTAACAACTCTGACTACATTGGTTATATTCAAGGAACTCTTAAGACGATCTATGATTCCAATAGAGAGGCAGCGAAGGAAACTGGGTATAAGTTCAATACTGAAATGGTGCCTGGGGAAAACTTGGGAGTAAAGAATGCTAAGTGGGATAAGAAGGACGGCCTGGTTGTTAATCGACAGTGCTATAACAGTTATTTTTATTTGCCTGAGAGTAATGATATAAACATTATCGATAAGTTTATCCTTCATGGCAGAGATTGCACGGGGTATCTTGATGGTGGCTCTGCTCTTCATCTCAACCTGGGGATTTATCTTACTCCTAGCGGGTATATGCAACTCTTTAAGTTGATGGCTAAGACAGGTTGTAATTATCTCGGTACTAATACTCTTATCACACTATGTAAGGAAGAAGAGTGTGGAGCTATCTCAAAGAGTACTTTCTCTGCATGTCCGAAGTGTAAAAGCACCAACATTACCCATGCGACAAGGGTTATTGGATTCTTGAAAGAGATTGGAACATTTAGTGAAGCCCGGCAAGAAGAGTCTGGTTTTAGATTCTACCATTAACAAAGGAACATAAATTATAGCAAAGTATCGTAAGAAACCGGTAGTGATTGAGGCGGTGCAGTGGACGGGGAAGAACTTGTTGGAAGTTATACGTCATGTAGGACAACACGCTTCTGTTAAGCACTATAGGTGGGAGGAATACGAAGATTTAGTTAGGCTAGAAGGACTTAAAATCTTCACGCTTGAAGGAACGATGATGGCAAATGTGAGTGACTACATCATCACCGGAGTTCAGGGCGAACACTATCCTTGTAAGCCGGACATCTTTGAGCAGACCTATGAGGAGATATCTTGAAAGTAATTATCATTCGTTCTGAGTATCTGGTTCTTAAGACAGTCCTGACCCTTGTAGCTATTTGTTGGTCATTGATCTATTTACCTGAGGTAGCATCCCCTTTTGAGATAGAAGGCTATCTTCTACTCCTTGCAATCATCTTGGCAAGCAGAGTCAAAGAAGTCTGGGGATCATATCAAGCAGACAAATGGGTTAACGAATTCTCTAACGGTGGAAGTAGCGAAACTACAGAGGGTGGTGATGATAATGGATAAAGAGCAACTAAGAGATCTAATTACACGAGTCCTTAAAGAGATTGATCTTTACAGTGATGATGCTGTAGAACTTCTTATGCTGACAGCAGCTACCGAAAGTAATCTAGGAAAGTATATCAGGCAGAAGGGAGGTGGGCCAGCACTAGGCATCTTCCAGATGGAAAAATCTACGGAGCAGGATATATGGTTCAACTACCTCAGGCATAGGCCTGAAATCCGACTAGCTGTTTTAAGACTCTTTCCATTAGGTGGGGTTGTTGATCTAGAGGATCTAGAGTTTAACTTGGGATACCAGATAGCTATGGCCAGAGTTCATTACCTCCGGGTTCCAAAGAAACTCCCTGATTCAAATGAGCCGGAGTATATGGCTATTTACTGGAAGAAGTACTATAATACTTACCTAGGGAAAGGTACAGTAGAAAAAGCTACTGAAAAATATAAGAGATATTGTCTATGATATACTTAGGTATTGCTATCTTGTGGCCTCTTATCTTTGTAGTGAGGCTGTTCTTAACTCTCATTGGTATCCCAATTGTTCTTATCGCTTTGAGGGACAGAAAAATTAACCCTTCTGACCGTTCTCATACTTGGACTGGTTGGTATCTTGTCAACCTCCCCAAGTGGGCATGGCTTTGGGATAATGTAAGAGATGGGGCACGGGGAGATGTCAGGGGGAAGTATTGGTTCCAACAAGCCCCCAATTGGGCAGATACTCCATACCTTAAAATGTTCAATTGGCTTGCATTGAGGAACCCAGTTAACAATTTCTCTCGTTGGACACCAATTCTTTCTGTCTCTATCATAGAGAAAAAGATAGAAGTTTTATCAAAAGGGGTAAGGCATCAGTTTCTGACTGTAGGATTTCCTTACTGTCATTTAAGGTGGAATTTCTACAAGAATTACTGGTTGAAGTGTGGGCATAAGTTGGACTTGAAGTATAATGGTAGAGACTGGAGCAATGATCCGCAGAAAGCGAGGAGGGGTTTTACATTTCGAATAGATAGATGATAAAAGAATAGCCCCCTTCCTTAATTGGTTGGGGGCTTTTTTATTTTATCAATAGTTTTAATCCCAAAGGAAGGTGTAGCCAGAGGTTCTAACACACATCTCATGGTTAGCGTTACTGGTACGCAGGCGAATCTGTGAGGACGAGTCAGCCAGCACCTCAAGCCGCACAGACTCTCGCGGGTGCTCCGCTGCGCCAGAGGTCATAACATAGCGTGCGGTCGTATCGTCTGGGGCGCTGTCAGTCTGCCGTGTTTCAGATACATGGACATAGGAGGTGACCGTCATCTGCCCCATGTAGTTATGCAGAGCGATATCTGCTACTGTCCCAGGTGGTACGGTCAGGGTTTGCAATACCCCAGTAGTTAACCCAGTAGAAGCCAAAGCCCTATCCTTAGCTGCCATGTCCCACACCACTTTATCACCACCACTTTGCCAGAACTTGCGTATATCGCTAGACCCATCGGTTAATACCCATCCGATCTGTCTATACTTTGTGTAGTCCGTAGTATCGGCCAATAAAGTAGCTGCGGTAGCGGAGGTATCAAATCCAGCGTCAGTCAACCCATTAGTAACATCATAAATCAGAAAGACTCTGTACCAAGTATCTACTGCTAAACTAATACCAGATGGAAAACCCCCAACATTAGTCCCTGCTGTCCAAGCAGCATCAATCTGTTTAGTGATCCCTGTCGTAGAGAAGAAGTAATCATTACCTGAATCACGACAAGTACCAGAGACAATATCGATATCATGGGAAGCATCAGTACCATTGGACATAGCTAGTCCAGTATGGTGTTTATCAAAGAATGCTCTCAATGGAGATAATACTGCACCCAAGTTAGAAGGGGTTACAGTTCGGGCAGTATCACTTTCAGCCAAAGACTCTGCATCAGTAGCTAGCTCTACTAAACCTTTCTGGGTAGTGGTTGCATCTGTAAGAAAACCCTCTGCTTTAGCTGCCCAATGAAGTGCAGAATATTTACCAGTCTCTACTTCTACATCTTCAAGTTCTATAGCCCAATCCTCTGCTTTAGCTTCAGAAGCAGCAGCATTAGTTTCAGAAGTTGCGGCGTTAGTTTCTGCAGTCTCAGCATTTGTCTCTGCAGTTTCCGCATTAGTTTCCGCAGTTTCAGCAGCAGTGGCCGAAGCAGCAGCAGCGGCAGCATAAACACCAGCGGCAGTAGTAGCTGCTTCACTGTAATTATCATCAAGATACTTCTTAGTAACAGCATCATTATCTACCGTAGGTGTACCTAGATTCTGGATTTTATTCAAATCCATATCCAGATTACCAGTCATGCTATTGGGAGATTCCCCAGTACCTCCCCTCCCCAAACAACCTTCAATAGCCGTAGCCAAATCATCTGCTAGTTCATTTGCCTTACTTGCTTTAAAGGTAGAGTTCCCAGTAAAGCTGGGGACTGTAGGTTTATCTGCCATTATTTTCTACTCCTTCTTTTTCCACCTTTAGGTTTAATCTTACCTTGAGAAATTTTAACTGCTACTTGTTGCTTCAAAGCTTTCTTCTTTGCACCTTTACCAGTATAACATTTCCCAGAAGTCCCTGTCCTATACCCACTCTTCCCTTTCTTAGTGCATTTTTTGATAGGCATATTATTTTTTACCCCTAAGTTTTTCAAATAATACAGAATGTTCACGATTATTTTGTTCGATATGATCTTCTAACCGGCTCTGCATTCTAGCCGTCTCAACAACCCAACTGTCTAATTTAGAAGTTATATATTCTAACTTTTTTATCAGTAATGAAAACCCCCATCCGAGCATAACTGTAATGATAGACATAAGAATTACAACAGAACCTGTTGAAACATACCATGCTAAATCAGGTATCGAAATGGGCATGGCTTTATGCTTTCTTTGTGGGGAATGTCTTAGCTTTCTTCTTCTTCTTTTTCTTCTCCTCTTCTTTCTTTTCCTTCTTCTTGAAGGGGCGAGGAGGACGAGGGGCCATTGCGACAGCTTTCTTTTTGTTGTTTACTTTCTTTGGCATAGCTTTGATTCTCCTTTGATTATTCTGGATAAATTGTGGGATCAAGTCCCTGTTGAATTAACATATATTGTGCGGCAATATCTGATGGCATAGCCTTTGATTTCCAAGCTTGGATAACCGCACGAGAAAATCTTTGTTGATCGAGAGGACTAAACTTCCCTAAGTTCTCCATTACTTTAATCATCTCTGCTGTTGCAGTCTTTGGAGATTCATCTAACATGGAAGCAACTCTCTTAGCTTCTGACCAGACAAAATCTTTCATAGCTTTTTTATATTTAAAAGCGTCTGTCTTCATTTCCCTAGCAGAAACATCAATACCAGGGACAACTCCAATAAATTGTTGCATCCTATCCATAAAGGAAGGATCTAATCTCCCGTTAATTGCTGGCAAGAAGGACTTTAAAATATTCTTTGGACCAGTAACTTCTTTAAGAGCCCCCTCAGATAGTTCTTTAGCAACGGTTACTGTATTAAATTCTTCACTATTCCATAAGGCTATAAGATGATTATGAGATTGGACAGTACCATTAACTAGGCCTATAAGGGTATTCAATCCTGGTCCTCTGATATCCTCATAAGATAACCCATCAATAAAATTTGTAGCCAAGTGGGCAGTACCAGCACGAGTAGCAAAGTTAATCTTTCCGCCAGTACCCGCTGTAACAGTGCCGTCTGTGATTTGTCTTTGTAAGAAAGTTGTTACTTCTGGACTTGCCCCCATCTCCCCCATTTCATTTTGAACTGTCTCTAATAGATACCTCTTTGTAGCTCCGATAGCCTCTGGATGCCCTGTTTCAGAAGCAATAATTTCTCCAATAGCAGCCAAGTCCCAAAATCCTGGGATACCTTTAAGACCAAATGCTCCAGCCCATGCTGCATATACAGCAGCTTTCTGGCCAATAGTTTTATCCTTCCCGAAAGGATTCATAAAACCAAGTTGATGCAGGGCAAAAGGAATGAACTGTGTAACTGCACTAGAGATTGGGCCACGACTCATTGCTGCTTGATTAAACTTACTAAAGTTACCAGCAGTTCCTTCTGCCCGCATAGTAACTAATGCTAAGAACTTATCACTATCAATATCTTTAGAAGAAAATCCTTTGACCTTTGCAGCTTTTATTTCTTTAATAAGATTCCTTCGTTCGGCAAACCAAACTAGTCCTTTACCAACTCCTTCCCCTCCCCTCACAGGACTAAAACCAGCTCGTATAACGGCCCCTGGGATATTCTTTGCAGTCTGTTTAAAGGAAGAAAGATTAGACATTAATCTATCTGCATAGTCTACAGTCATCCCAGTATTATACCCTGATCTCTGGATAAGAGCAAGAAGGTTATCTGCTTCTGGAGAAGAAGGAAGACCTAACTTCTTTCCTACCATTGCTTGGAGATAGGCATGATTAAAGTCAGAAAAAGCATCGGCCAATATCTTAGGATCTGTAGCAAAAAACTTAGCCCCATTCAAGAATGCTGTTTGCTGGACAATAAACTGTCCCAAGTTAAATAGTCCTAGCTTAGTAGTAGCTCCTAGGAATCTTAGCCCCTTTGACATACCATAGCGATTCATATTGATAAGATGATTATCTATAAAAGTTCCTACAAATTGTAGATTCTTGGTTCCATAAAACTTATCAGCCCTGTTCTCCCAATTAATCTTTAATTCAACTTCTTTTGCAGTAGGGATACTAAAGGCTCTTTTTAATTGCCCTTGCGCTTCAATAGCTTCTGTAGCTAAACTTCTAATGCGGGGAGTAGTTCTAAGATACCTTGAAGGATCAATTAGTTCATCCCAACTTTCTAGGCCCAAGGCTGTTCCATACTTCTCCATAAAAGTAGTTCTTACTTTATCATTCCAAGCATCAAAATTAATAAAGGAAGATACTTCTTTTATATATCTGGACATAGCAGCTTGTGTGGGTTCAAGGGCTGCTTCTTCCGCACCTTTAACAGCTTCCTTAATTGTAACTCCTGGTTTTTCTAAAGCCATTGAGATACTTCTAGCAGCTTTAAGTCTTTCTTCTCCTCTCTTTTTAAATGGAGTTTTCTTATTTAACCCAAAAGATTTAGCATACCGAGAGAGAGCATCTATCTCTTCATCACTAATACCGGCTTGTTTCATAGCAGATAAAAGAGAACTAAGTTCTTCTTCAGATAATTTACGAACAGTGCTAGTAAACTTTTTACTCATGGAGATATCTACAATATCAGTATCATCTTGCATACGATGAGCGATATAGGTAGCTTCTGGATCTCTGTCCATAAGATCTCTAGCAAGTTTTGAACCTTCGGTATAATCCCTAGCCCCTGCTACTTTGGAAACTTCATACTCCTTAGTTTCAAGATTCTTAAAGATCTTAGTAACAAAGAATTTCTTTTCAGTTTTCTTAATTCTGAAAGGAGAGAATCCTTTTCGTCTAGGAGCAAGAGAGATATTATCATTTAAGTCTTTTACTCTTTGAACTGCCTCTTCTGGAGAGAGAAATTTAAACTTAGCAGAAGCTTTAGGGTTATTAGTATCAATAATCTTCGCAGCAACCCAACCAGTCTCCTGCATTTCTTTAGACCAAGCTATCCCATCTATATCAGTCACACCAAATTCAAGAGGAGTCCCCTTCTTTGCTTTCTTAACTGCCCGAATAACGAAGCCATCATCAAGTTGCTTAAAACCTTGCTGCCTTGCGGTTGCCACTGCCACCTTATTAGCTACATTATAAAAGTAATCCATTAAGAAACGACCTTTATAATATCTAGAGATAATTTTATCAGTAGCAGGGAAGATTTCTTTAGTTTTGAGAGACTTTAATCCCCCCTCAACTACAGAGAAAGTTTCATTCAAATCAGTTCCCATTCGGAACAGGTCATCAAGATCACTTGCTTCTTCTTTACTTAGCTTTTTAAATACTTGACTATCAAGAATATCTTGACCTTGGTGAATCATTTGTCTTTTAAATCCCTCAAGACTGCTAGGGATTCTTACAAGCAGATCTCTAAGATCTCCAAAGTAAGCATCTGGTTGAAAGATTCTCTTCCCAAGACCAAGTTTACCTGCTTTAAATTTATCAACAGCCCGACCTAAGAGATTACCAAACTGAACAGAGTTATCTGATAGTCCAATAGAAATCTTAACTGTATCTGGAAATAGTTTATCTGCCGCTACAGAAGTATCATTGAAATACTTAAGAGCAATAGTCTCCTGAATCTCAAAGACATTTTTTAACATCGGTGAGAGATCTTCATTTGTTGCTAATTCCCTAATGCTAGGATCTATGGTATTAGGGATAATAGTATATGGAGTTAGTTCTCCAGTACCAAGAGCTTTCTGTGCAAGAGTACTTGCTCTTTCATCTCCCCTCAGTGCAGTAAGTGCTACCTTAGAAAGATGATCTATTGCTCCTTCATCAATATTTTCTCTGGCATTCCTAGCAGTAATTGCAGCGGGAGATTCACTTATAAAATCTGTCTTCGTTACCGACAACTCTCCAGATTCAAACTGGCGGATGATCTCCAGTATTTTATCTCCGGCAGTACTAGTAGGAGCTTTTTCTAAGCCAACTTTAAGATCCCTATAGATAGTATGATTATTCTTACTGAGACTTTGTAAAAAATATCCAAGGCCTTTTCGACTAGCTGTAAAGACTCCTTTAGATACAGAGGGTCCAAGCAATCCAGAGATAAGTTGAGAGATTGTGCCCCCACCAAGAGCATCAGCAGTAGTCATAAAACCAGCACCAATCCCACCCCAGAGAGCGTCAGTAACCATACCTTTAGTTACTGCTTTTACTCCTTGCTTAGAGATAAGAGATTTTATAGATTGGAGACCAGCTTTAGAAAGTAAAGCTGCACCAGTAAAAGTATATCGAGCTATAAATGCACCTGAAAAAAGATCTACAGCCAAGTCAATAAGATCATATTTCGGTTGCACTACCCCACTAACTCCTGCATATGCCTCATCAACTTCTTTCTGGCTGAGTCCTTTTGAATATAAAGCCATTTGTGTAGCGGATTCTTGAGCTGCTTTTACCTCTCCTTTATTCATTGCTCCCATAGCAATATCACCAAAAAAATAATCAGTGACGTGAGCAGAGGGACTTACTGTTGGAAGACTCCCCTCTTGTGCAACTAAAGAATAGCGAGAGATACCCTTAATACGTTCTTGGATAGCAAGAAGTTCTTTTCCTTTGTCCTCAGTAAGCTTTTCCTCCCCCGATATAATAGCTCTTGTAGTTTCTTCAAACTGAGTAACACCTTCAGAGATTCTCTTATTATCAAGACCAGTATATAGATTAGGAAGAATACTGGTTAGAAGGTCTCCTGACTTAGCAGATTCAATATTTTTACCTGCTTGATCTTCTTCATCAAAAGGAAAATCTATACTCTCATATTCTTTCTTTTGAAGATCTAGGGCTTGAACAGAATCCCATGCCGAATGTTGATTAAGTTCCTCTGCACCACGGACTGCTGCCTCAGAATTTTTCTTTTGAACTTCCCTTAGTTTTTGCATAGAAGTATCAAAATTAATCAAGGGATCTCTCTCTGTTTTACCCCCTGTTTTTTCACTAAGAGAAGTTAGTTTATCAAAAACAGATTCTTCTGCCATAATTATCCCTCGCCTTTTTCTACTTGACTTTTAATTTTTTCAAAAGCTTCTTTAATTCTTTCTGCATCTTCTGGTCTATTTTCTTTAAGAGAATCCCATTTAGGATCTTTAAACAGAGAATTCCCTAAGAAGAGGTAATAATCTCCACTGATATTACGGAGCGAACCCCTACTAGATTCTGGGCTAGATAAAACTGAAGTCATATCTGTAAGTTCATTAATAAGATTAATATAAACTTCTAAGTCATCCTCTGCCAACTCTCTTGTAGCTAGTTTTATTTGCTTTCCGCCCATATTAATATTAGAAATACGGTTAGAGATAGCAGGAAAAACTGCTCTTACTTGTGGATTTTTTGCTGCTGCCTCAAGAAAAAGAGAAGTTCCTATTAGGTTAGACATTAACCCAGGTTTCTCAGCAGCTAAGAGTTCTGCATCGGTCATTTCTCCTGCCAAAGCTGCTAGTCTTAACTCTGTTCTAATCTTTGCTCTTTCTAAAGCCTCTCTATCTTGTCTTGTTTGTAGTTTCTTTCGACCAATCAAAGAGTTTATTTCCATTTGGCTCTTAACAGATTCCAGATATCCTGCCTGCTCTTTCCAAAGTTCATTAGCACTACTAAATCCAGCAGATTGTAATGCAGGAAGATTATCAGAGTTAAAAATCCAATCTCTAAGTTGAGTTTCATAAGACTCATAAGTTACATTGGGGTCAACTTCGGTATTCTGTAAGAGTTTTAGACTTGTTCTTAGTAGAGGTTGAGATAGAGAATTAAATTCTGCAAGTAATTCAGCTTTATTCTCAGGGTATAGTGCTTTTCTTTTTGCTTCTGATAACTTTAAATTATTTGCATGAAAAGTTGCACCTTTATTTCTCATTGCAAACATCTCTGCTTTATAATTAAGAGAGAGATATGATTCTCTCATTCGTGCTGCTTCTTCAGGATTTGTTTCTGCTACTGTTGTTAGATGAGCAGCTATTTTTGCTGGGAGTGCAGCTACCAGAGCCTCAACAGAAGCATCTTCTTCGGTAACTCCAGGAGGAAGAATTTGTACAACTTCTCCATCCCACTGCCGAATAAAAGTCAAACCATCAGCAGTAAAATAATGTCCTTTCCCTATCTCAGAAGTGATATTATTTACTTGAGTATTGATATTAGACCAAAGTTTACTATTAATACCAGAGTCTTTTAATCTTCTATTAAGTTCAATAGAAGTAGCAATCTTTGCTTGACCAGCAGTATAGTCTTCTCCAACAAGATCAGCTTGTTCCTCTGCAAAACTTGTCATATTATCTACAAACTCAAGCATTCGTGTATTCTGATCTTCTTCTTGTACCAAAGCAAGTTTCTTTTCTTGAACTTTTCTTGCAGATTCAATAGCTGCTGCACCACCACCTTCAATAAGACTTTTCAAAAAGGAAGGCTTTGCTCTAGCAGGAGCAATACTTACACTTGGAGCAACTATATCAGGACCGGGTTTTATAACAACTCTGTTCGCCATATCATATTATCCTTTAAATGTCTTAAGTGCGTCTTGTCCAAGAGTACTTGTACCACTAGCCGTAGGAGTCATTACAGTAGAAGCAAAGGAACCAATTGCTTGACCAATAGCAGCACTTGCTGCTGCTTCTGTTTGTTCTCGTTGAAGACCAAACTGTTCGATCTGCAATTCAGTTTGTTCCTCAAGAATATCAAGTTGAGCCCCTACTCTAGTTTCTGCACCGATAATAGGAGCAGTAATTGCAGTACCAGCAAGACCACCAGTAGTAGCAAGAAGTTCTGCTTGTTTAATTCGTGCAGTTCTTTTAGCTCTAGCAGTTGCTAATCGTTGTTGAAGTCGGGCTTGTTCCTTTTGTTTCTTTTCTACTTTTTTTGCTTGTTTTTTCTGCTCAACTGCACCAACAACCCCTGCTACTGTAGATATTGCGGAAACTACTATTGCTGTAATTGCTGATGACATATTTTATCTCCTTCTAATTCTTCCACAAGTTTTCTAGTATCTCTATAATCAGTAGTAAGTTCTTCACCAAAAATACCTCCTGCCATCCCACAAATATCTTTAATAGCTATGAGGTAAAGATCTCCTTTAATATCGGCTATCATTTTAGAATTAGGATTATTAGAGTGGTTAGTATATCTACCAACGGGAGTACGATATCCATCTAATCTTGCAGGAGCAAGAATTTCTCCATTCTTAATCTTTCCAGTAGCAAAAATACCTTTCCCCTCTATTGGAGAATCTGCTATAGCAATCTTATAAGTTCCAAATGGTAGAGGAATCAAATCAATATCAATTTCTGATTGCTGCCTTACTTCTTCTTCTGTATATCCTAACTCATCAAGTATCTCTTTATACTCAAGTTGGTGGTTAGGATCTATATGATATGGATAAACAGGGGTAGACTTTTCTTTATCAAGAAATATTTCTTCAAGAACACTGATATCTTGTTCATTAGTCTCAAAGATATTAAACCATACTACATCCTCGAGGACATATCCAATCTTCTTTCCCGGTTGCCCAATAAATTCCATAGGTGCTACAAGTTCTTCAACTGAGCCATCTTCTTTCGGAACGAGAATCCTTCCCTTGAAAAAGATATTCTTATGTGCAGTCTTATGATAATGTCCTATAGCAAGTACTCCCGCAGCCATTTTCATTTCTCTAATGTAAGTACCCGGAAGGAAAGAATGAGTAACAGGACACTCAGCTTGAGGCTCTTTAAGCATTAACTCTTCTAACTTCTTAACTTTCTCCCCAAAGGGAATAGATAAATTATTTGAAAGAGTTTCTTTTACCATCTCATATTTCATAAACTTTAAGTCCTTCGTGAAGTTTGTACTACCATCTGCCAGCCATATAAGTAAAAAGGTTTATCTCCATCATTTTCAAATCGAAGTTGAATAGAGTTACCTCGGCCACGAACACGATGCTTATTCTTTACGACTTCTATCCCAGGACTACTCCCATCTTCATAAGAGATATTCCATCTATTTGGAAGATACGCTTGTTTTGCAGTGCCATATTTAAAACTCTTTGTATCAGTAGACCAATTCCAGATTGCTGTGAAGAGACAACCTCCTTCATTAGTATCTACTCCATTAGCATCAAGAGTATTATCCTCAACTCTCTTAAAGATAGTAGTAAGATATGGAACTTGTTTTTGATGGGAGATATCATTATAGATTTGCTGTGCAGTATCTATATAAGAATCATAAGTTTCAGCATCAGTAATATTGAGTGAAAAATCTTTACTTTCTGTTCCCTCAAGTCTACCAAATGCAAAGTTAAGAGTGTTGCCAGAAATCTTCATAAGGAGAAGAGTAGTTTTTAATATAGAAGATCCAGTGCCCGCAATACCAAAAGCTTCTACTAAGTTAGAAGATTCATCTTCTACTAAATCCCCACTATTACTAATCAGAGTAGAGAAAGAGAGAGAACTTCCTTGGATAATAAAAGCATCTCCTATAGAAACTCTAGTCCCGTTTTCATCCTCACTTAAAGAATATTTAGACCAAGCTTGTAACTTAATATCATAGATAAGAATATCTCTGCAATGCGTATTCTTACTATATTTATTTCTTTCTATATTCCAAGTCTGACTTGTAAAGTTAGTAAAGAAATAAACTTTCTTTTCTGAAAGATTTATTACTGCCTTTCCAACTGACTTATTATATAAAGGAATACTATTATAAAAAGAATCTATTTTTTCAGAAGAAAGACTTTTAGGAGCTGGTCTGCCAGAAATATCACTCTCCTCAATTACATAAACTCCATTAAGTCCAAAGTAGATAACCTTATCTCCGACAGAAGCAACAGTACTTTCTCCAGCAACTCCCTCTCCAGAAACTTTTATTACAGAAAAATCAGATGCTTTAAATTCTCCACCCCCACCACCACCAATATACCATACACCATTTGTAGCAAAAACAAGAAGACCACCAGAAAAAGATTCTAGTCTTAAAATCTCATCCGCATCTGAGATAATAAGTGTTCCTCCATCGGTATCAACTACGTCTGAATCTGTAAGATTATATGGATCTGCATATTGATACATTCTTGTATGATGTTCATTTTCGATTATAGTTTGTGAGAAATATACTGTATTATAGTCTTCATTAACTCCAGAAAGCCATAAACGACTAGAGGCTAATACGCCAGTACGCCAACCTTTATCTACACCACTAAATTCTAAGACTTTAACATTAGAAGTATACTCTGCGCTAAATCCCCAAGAAGGGTAATTACTATCTGTTGCACCATTTACTACCCAGAACTCTTCCCAATTTGAGCCAAGGCCAGGTCTATTAATATATGGCTCACCACTATCTCCAGTATTACTTTTTATACACTTGTAGTTTTTATCTCCATCATTTCTGTAATGATCTATCTCTGCTGCTCCAGAAAGTTCTCTGTAAAAAATCTCATCTGCGATAACTTGTAGACCCCCACTATCATTATAACTAATATAAAGGAGCTGAAAGTTCTTATTAACAAGGTAGATTCGGTTACGAGTTTTTAAAAACTGAGTCTTATAAAAAGACATTTCCCCACTACCATATGAAGAGATATCAACTTCAAAAATTGGCAAGTCGGTAAGCCCAAGAGAAATATAATTAGTATACTCATATAATTTAATTTTTGTGTTTACATGAATACCTACATACTTTGTAGTAACTCCTGTAGATTTTGTTAAGGAGAATACACCAACTGAAGGGACTTCATCATATAATTCATAACTTCCGGTTTCAGTAGCGTAATAATTTCCTGCTACATTAGTATCAATAAAGTCAATACCGGCTCGTCTTTCAATAGAACCATTATGATTCATCTTTACATTAAGCAAGTCTGTAGCGTCATTGGGTTCAATATTAACTACACTGGCTTCTGTGTTTAAACCACCAGAAAAATTAAAATATGTAACACTATTTCTCGCCATAATTACTTAGCCTTATTTCCAGATGATTTCTTTAGGATTACTTTTCTATTCTTATATTTTTCATAGGCACGTTCTGCATCAAGAGTTGTTAAAAATAAACCGGGAAGAGAAGCCCCCTTACTAACAACTACTTTAATACCTTGATCTTTATTTTTAAAATAAGGATAATCTTTAATAGTAAGTTCTTCCATAATCATCTCCATATGTAGAATCTTTTAAGTTAATTCTATTAGCCCATCGTTTAGCCTTACCAAGTCCTACAAGATATTTTCTTTGATAAATAGCAGCTCCTTGGATATCCCCCTTAAGAAGTCGAAATGTTTCTTCAAAAACTCCATCAAGTAATACAGTATGAAGACGGTCAGGCATATTGGGGATATCACTATCCGAAGTTAAGATAGCAGGTTTCTTTACAAAGCTACAGTTGGAAAGAGAAGAAGTAAGAGTACCGTCATAAGAATCAAATACAATAGTTTCTGAGTCATAGCTAGTCCAATAAGTAGGATCTTGATCGTTAATAGCACCAAGGCTATCCACATTAGAGAGGCTAACATCTCTCCCATCTAGTTTCTTTACCATATCTTCAGGAGAAAGATATTGGACATCCTTCTTATTATACCGAATAGAATTAAGATGAAGGATATTAGCAGGTAGCTTCATCTCATTATCAATAGCAGTTACTTCAAGAGTACCATATTCTTTAAGATGATCCCAAGGAAAGTCATCAAGAAGTCTATCATATACAGTATCGAGGATATCTTTTACTTGTTCGGATTCAACAGTGTCCGAGATGCTAGTTACATTATCAGAATCAATAGCGGATAATACTCTTTGTACAATCTGGATTACTGTTAGTTTGGCCATTATTATGTTGCTCCAAGAATATTAATATTAATATTATCAGTAGTAAAGGTACTAATTGTATCGATGTATCTTACAAGACGAAGTTGGTCATCTGTATCTAAGGAGACAACCGTTGTAAAACTCATAGCATCTGCTTCCCCATTTGCAAATTTACGAGAAGCATTACCCCCATTAATCAAAGTCCAATTACTACCGCTATCTGTACTTTTTTCAAGAGCTACCTTTAGAGTAACACCAACTCCTGTCGTAAGAGTAATACTAAAAGCAATCCCTACTTGAACAACAATAGTTTGATCGCCAGAGTAAGTAAAAACTTTAGTAGTATCATTCCAAGTAATATTACTAGAAGTAAGATCAGTTGAATAGTCTTGAGTGAAGATTAGTTTATCATCTTCCTCTCCAGAAACAATAGAGAAAGTTTGACTACCGGTTGTAGGATAAATCATACTATAGGTACGTTCCATCATCTCAGTAGGAGCTACCCAAGATCCAGCAGCAATTGCTCCTCTCTGATATACTTCAAATTCTGAGGCAGCGGTAATTCCTTTCGGTTCCATCGTAGTTTCAGTAGCGGCTGTGCTAGTAGCAATCTGTTTCCAGCTACCAGATCCAGCATTATCAGAGATATATGATTGACCTAGACCAGCAGCAACAACCCCCTTGGGTTCATGTAGGTCTGTACCAGTAAGGCCTGAATGTTTTACATTCGCCAAAAGAATTCTCCTTTAAAGAAAAGAAAGGGAAGGAGAGAACTATTTACTCTCCTTCCCCTATTTAAAATTACGCTACTTCAAAAACTAGTTCAATAGCAACAGCACCAGAACCTGTACCACCAGTCATACTAACAGCAATCAGATCACCTTTATCAACAACCAGATTAGCAGCAGTACCAGAGAGAGTAGCAGCAGCTACAGTGCCAGCAGTAAGGACAGGATCTGCATCATACAAAGTGGTGCCTAGCATAGCAGCAGCACTATTAGATACATTAGATGCAGACAAGGTATAAGTTTTAGTTGCATCCGAAGTTACCGCAGCTTGAGTATAGAAAGCTTTCAGCTTACTAGCAGAGGGGCAGATAAAGTACTCAATAGCTTCAGACGTATTAGCCTGAAAGCTCAGAGTAATGGGGGCAGCAGAACCGAAACCATAAGGACGTGCAGACGGATCTGGAACAGTAGTGACAATAGAAACTTCAGCCATTTGTATTTCTCCTCAATGAGTAATAATTAGTTATCAGCAATAAAGTCGAGAGCATCGACAATTTCTTGCAGAAGTTTTTGTAGATCTTGGGCATTCTTAGTACTAAAAGTACCAGAAGCAGACACTACCCCATCAGAAGGTTTATCTCCTGAATTGACAGCGTGACCAGTTATCCAACCAGTAAGTGGATCAAAAGCCATTAGGTATCCTCCTTATTTTTATGCAGTTAGAATAGTAACGAGGGACTCAGCACGGAACAGGCCAAGACCAAAGCGCATGGTAGCAGAATACTCATCACGCTTCTTACCTACATTACGATCAAACTCAATGTCAGGCATCTGACGAACAGCACCTTTGAAAGCTTCAGGGCCAAGGAACAAGTTACCTTTCAGAGAACCACCAGCAGCATGATCAAGAGCAGTAGCTTCGTCCAGCATATTCGACTCATAAAAGTCAAAGCCAAGATAAGTACCAATAAACTTCGTACCACCAAAACCTTCTTTGATAGTAGTATTGGCGCCATAAACATCTTGACGGATAAC
>LGOV01018105.1_pt1 | contig 20605 bp, 19 predicted proteins | sample 469881 | NCBI WGS metagenome assembly LGOV01 (sample SAMN03857199, study PRJNA290197) | marine sediment metagenome | biome: marine cold seep biome; feature: cold seep; material: marine sediment; isolation source: sample #5579, elevator 3A push core 41 containing 12 cm of sediment... ...
AGATCTTGGAAATTATAAATTGTAAATTCATATTGACCTTGTTGATATTTACGGTTGAAGATTCCTTCTCCCATGTCTAAGAACTTAGTGTCTGCAATTTGATATAACATATAACTTTTTGAAGATATAACAAACAATGTTCCAGCTGTTGCATATCTACATCCAATAATATCTAAATCATCATGTTTCAATACATCATAACCACCAGTTAAATTAGGCGCTTTATCACCAGTCATAAGATTATATCTTACTTGGTCATCTAATGTACTTTCAAATCCTGATATTTCATCGAAGTTTCCGAGTCCACAATCAAGTTTATATCCATATTCATTACGAGATTTAATTTTAATATCATTTTTCAATAATCTTAAATAGTTATTCGTAATTAAATTTGTTCCTAATGCTTTTAATGAAGATTTGTAGTAAGTATAAGTATCTCTGTCAATATCGTGAATAGTTCCAGCTTGTAAGATTTGTAAATCTAATCCAGTATATGATTCCCCATATGATTTTTCAAATACAAATAAATCACCATCAGCAATCGCTGTATTTGCTCCAATACCTAATACTGCTCCGTATAATGTAGTTGCTGCAACTGCTCCTGTACCTTTTGTTGCGTTTGTTAAATCGAAAGTTACAAATTTAGTTGCTGTATCGTAACTTGCAACTAATGCTTTTCTTACTAATATAGTCCCGTCAGATTGACAAATGTCAACTACATTACCTTCTTGTAATCTCACTAAATCATCAACAGGTACAACTAAAGGTGTCCCAACAAGAACAACTCCAGATGCTTTTGTAATGGCTCCTTTTTCATCTGTATATAAACTGATACCATAAGCATCTCTAAAATCTCTAATTAATTGATCTGTCTTATCAATTACAGTTTTAACGAAAGCTCCTCCGCCTTTTGCTGTTTCAACTTGAACGATATTAAATTCTTCACGACCGTAAAGTTCTTTAATATCAACTGTGATTTGTTTATGACGACCTGTGCTAGCATCTGGTAAATCTGGTACTGCTGATGCAGTAGTTCTAAATCCAATACCACCACTTCTGGTATATTGAGTGTTGAATTTTGGTGTATCTCCTTCAACTGCTCTTTTCATTCCATATGCTTCTAATTTTAGTAAAAACATATTATCCGTAGCCATTTGTTCATTTACACCATCAACGTAAGTTACTTTTAATAATCCTTCTAATTCAGCTATTGTTCCTGATACTGCCATAACGATCATTTCCTCTCATTTTTATTTTCTTATTTTATTTTTCAATCATATTTAAATCCGAATTGTTTACCAGAATTTCTAAGATTTGATAATTTAACAGCAAGTTCTTTACGTTTTTCAGAATCTCTTTCATCTTTAAAAGCTTTTTGAGTTTCTTCATATTGTGTTGTAAATGATTCTTGGTTATTGAACCCACCAGCTGGCATATTTACATCAATACCAGTTCTTTTAACATACTCTTCAATAAATTTAGCTTGCAATTCTGGACTTTCCATAATAGTTTTCATAGCAGCGTTATCTTGAATTTTAACGAAGTTAGTCTTCATCGCTTTCCCAAGTGATAATTTTGCTATATTTTCATACATTTCACCACTACGAATATTTGGATCTTGTTTATTCCACATTTCTAGTGTTTCTTTCATAGCTGAGTCATAAGCTACAGTATCGAGCATATTATAATCTTTTCTTAACTCTTGATTTTTTGTTTCAATAGTTCTCCCAAGATTAATTTCTCTACCTTTTTGTGCAACTTTATTAAATTCAGCCATACCATCTTTAAACATTTCTGCCATCATAGACTTCATTTCTTGATTGTCAGGGTTTTGTTTTTTAAATTCTTTTTTAAATATTTCAAATTCTAATCCTTTTTCTTTAAGATCTTTTGCAGATTGAATACCTGCATTAGAACTCTCAACATAAGATTTTTGTGCTTCAGCCATTTGGGCTGCTATAACATCTGGTTCAGCAGTTAAATCAACTTCTACACCACCAAATTTAAATGTATCATTTCCTCCGTCTCCGTCTCCTTCATCGTAGAATGTGTCACCTAAAATTTGTTCAATTAAATCGTTCATACAATCTCTCCTTAGTTTCTTTTATAGTTTAATTACTTTAATGAAATTTACGGTTTAGCTCGTATCAGGAACGCCATAGTCTCATTATTTCACGCTATAAGAAGCTTTACTAAGACTTCTTATACTTTTGAATCTATCCAGTTAATTACTTCTTAGTAGAAGCAAGTATTTGGTTCATTTGTTGTGCTTGTATTAATCTTTTTCTGTGTTGACTAACGTGTTCTAAAATATTTCTATTAATTTGTTGCCCATTTCCACTTGTTAATATTCTTTCATTATATTCACTACTCATCAATAATCTTTCGTGATATTTAATATGAATATCATCATCATCGAAATCATTTATATTAATTTGTTTAACAGCTAGTGCCAACTCGTTATTTTCTCTATTTATAAATTCTTCTTGGAAAGCAGAATCTGAATCTAACATTGGAATCAAATGGCTTAATCCCATTTCTGTTAAAATCATTTTAACGTGTTGTGGCCCATATTGATTTTGTCCTTCAGCATTTAATGCTCCTAATGTCATTATTCTTTCAATTTGAGCTTTTTGTTGTTGTTCTGTTAATCCAATAACTCCTGCATTTTCAACAAAAATATCTTCTAAAATATTATCTGGAGTTAATATTAATTTATCCATACCATTTTGATAAATTTCAACAGGTAATACTTTTGAATTTTCTCTAACTATTCTTAATATCTTCTGAAATAATTCAACATGTCCTCTAATAATACTACCAGCTGTTATTCCAACAGAACTCTCATCGTTTTGACTCAACATTTGCATTTGTTCTCCAGAACGAATATTTGGTGCTGTAGAAGCTGAAGCAGGATTAACTCCACTTATTTCTATAAATTCTTCTCTGCATTGAGCTAATTCATTCCATACATCAGAACCTACACCTGTAGTTTTTAATTCTTTTGGTTCTCCATATAATGAACTGTAGTTTATTAACAATCCTATTTCAGTAGTAATAGCTTCATTATCTTCTAATGCTCCATCTGGAACAAGCAACGCTCCAATTATTGATTTTCTTATCCCTTGAATAATTAGATTTCTACTCTTATTATATCTTCTTTGAACTGGTCTTAATTGTGTATATACACTTTCTCCAAAGAAATAATCTTCTTGAGGAATTTGAGGTATCATTACAAAATTATAATCATATTCATTATTTGGCCCACATCTATAAGGCAAATCATCTACATCTATAAGTTTATTTCCTGCTACAATTATTTTTCTGCCTCTTGGAACATTATAACTTGGTTTTTCGTAATATTCATAAACCATAGCGTGATCTTCTAATTGAATATCAGTTATTGTATCTTGATTATATCTACCTGAAACAGGGCCTTGCGATTGTTCTTGTTTTGTAACAGAACTAATACTTTCTGCTGTTACTACAACCCCAAAAGCATTTTTTATATCTGAAATATGAAATGCTTTAGCGTGAATAAAATAATTATTTTCGTATAAATCAGAAGCTCTAAAATCTTCTGGATAAATTTCTCTTGAGTCTCCAACATAAAGATTAATTGCACCTGATTTAATCATTTGAACTATTAATTTTATATCTGTATCTTTCATTCCTTTAAATGGTTTCTTTTTATTAAGTTGTCTTTTTAATTCAAGTTTTTGTAATTCTCCCATTTTATTATCATAAATTATTTTATAGAATCCCATATTATAAGTTTCTATTTTTTTAATTAATTTGAAATATTTTTTATTAAAATCTGTATCCCTTTTAACTTTATCAATATAAGCATTTGTTATTTTGGTTTTTTTATCTATTTCGATTTGATTAGAAATAGCTTTAACTCGAACATTTGGTTGGTTTCTAGTTAATATTTGGATTCTTTTAGTAAAAATAGGTAACATTCTATTGAAAGTTTCTTTTATCTCTTCTCCTTCATCTTCAAGATATTCTTGATTATAGGCACTTTTAACATCGAAGTAACCATTTTGTTTACCTCTTATATATTGTTGGTTTAGCAATGCATTTTCTATAAATAATCGTTTATCTCTAGAGGATTTAGTATATCTTTCTAATACTTGAGATACAATATTCCCGGTTATATCAATGCCCATTTAAATCACCTACTTCTTTTTTGGTTTATCAGTATTGATCGTAACTTTTATTTGCTCATTAACTAATTCTTTTCCATATTTTATAATGTCAAGACTGTTTGAAATTTCTTCTTTAAAATCTTTATGCATTTCGGATCTACTTTTAATTCCTGTTTTAATGCCATTAGTTTCTAATAGTAGAAGATTTAAAAAGTTTAATTTAGAATTATGATGCGAATCATTAATCATATATCTTCTAATATATTGTCCTATTCTTTTCTCATAAGATTTTATAGTGAAAATATGTAGAATTACAATTCCGATTATTATTAAAATCAAAATACCAATAACTATATATTCCATCTATTATTTTACTCCGTCTTTGATTTTATCTAAAATTTTATTGATATTTTTTGTTGCTGGATGAATTTTAATACCTAATTCTTTGGCATAAGCTTTAAGTCGTATTCTATAATCGTTTATTTGTTCATTATCATATTCACTAAAATTCTCATTCAAAATAGCGTTATCATTTGATTCATTACCATCAATGCTGTCTTCTAACGCTTTATTTTCTTCTTCATATTTAGCAGTAATAACTTTTTCTTCTTCCTCAGTCTTTTTTATTAATTCCATTGCTGCTTTTTTACCGTCTTCTATAACTTTTAATCTGGCTTTTTCCTTTTCGGCTTCTAACTTTTTAGCTAGTTTTTCTTTTAAGTCAATTTCTTTTTGATTAAACCATTCTATCTTAGACTCATCATCAATAAATCTAATAAACTTTTTAAACTCTTTTGGCAAATTATGTAAAATATTTTTAATATCTTCATCATTTAAATGGAATCCTCTTCTACTAACCATAGCTTCGTTACTTAAAGCAATAGCATAGTTAGATCCATAATCATACACTCCATGAACTGAACTCTTAGCATTTAAATTTGTTTTTTTCAAAATTGTTATCGGTTTCATAAAATTAACCACTCTCCTTATTTTTAAAATAGCATTTTGTAAATAAATTGTCAATGTTTAAAAAAGTTTAAATTTGTTTATAATTGTATTTTCTAGTTTTAGTTCTTTTGCCTAATTCAAAATCAATTACTCTTTGTCTATGAGTTTTATGTTCTTTAATTTTCTTAGTTGGATTTATATGAACACTATACAAAATTGCGAAATATCTATCAGAATCAGCAAAATGATCTTCTTGTCCTTCTTTAATATCATTAAATTTTGTTTCATCTCTGGATAATGTTTGAAATTGCGATATAGACATCTTACAGTTTTTATAAATTCTCCAAACTGGTTTTCCTTTATCATCTTTAAAATACATTAAATCATGTACTTTATCCCAACCGTCTGCTCTACTTAATCTTGTAACAGCTGTTCTAATTCCATAATGTTTAAGAACCTTTTCTTTTGTTTCTCCTAAAAACTCACCTTTCGTATTTCTATATTTTTCTCCTGCCTTAGCCATATCATGAGGTATTGCAAGTATTTCCATGTGAAAATTATATTTCTTTTCTAATTCTATTATCCATCCAGCTGCTTCAGTTATAGACTTTCTCCACCATTTAAATTCATATCGTTTAACTACATTACTATCTCCTAAAAAATAAACAGATAATGCGCAATAATCTGGATAGAATCCCCAATCTAATCCTCCATAGCATTTCCAATAACTAGGAAAATCTTGACCATTTAAAACATCATCTTGTTGTTCTTTTGTAAGTATTTCATTTGCATCTTTTATACCATGCATTTCTTCATCAAAGTTAATAAAGAAGTTGCTGTCTGATACTTCCCAATTACCATCGACATTTTTTGCTCTTTCAACATCTGTCATACCTGAAAATTGTATTTCATAATCATCATTTAAATATTTATTATCTTTCATTTTAGATTGAACAAAAGCTTTTCTTCTAATAACTGTTTTTCCACTTCCTAATAATTTTTCTGTTTCAACTATTTGTTGACCATAATCAGTAGGCCTAACAAACTCATCTCTAACTCTAATAAATCCAGGCCCTTCAGGATTACATGAAAAGAAATATAATGTTGGATAATTAACTACTTTTCTTTCTCCATCTTCATCAAATTCTTTTGGATGCCCAGCTGGATAATATACAGGAGTTCCATCTTCATATTTAATAAATTTTGCTGTTCTTAATATACCTTTTAAGAAATTTACAGTTTTGTTATCTAAGTCAGCTTCTTCATCTATTATTAATATATCAAATTCATATCCACGATATTTAAGAGCATCGTTATAATTTTCACAATAACATAATTTTATTACTGACCCATTGTGATTGAAAATAATCTGATTATCTTTTCTAACATATTTCCATCCATTAGTTTTATCTCTTAATTCTCTTGGTAACATATCAATTAATTTATCAGTTATAGATTCATTCAAAGCTGCATAAGTTTTTCTAAAAATACCTATTTTAATGCTAGGGAAAATATTAGCATCCATAGCCCCTTCTCCAGCATCAGCAAAGCTCTTTCCTCCACCACGAGATCCTCCGAAACCTATTTCGTGAACTAAATTATCGAGTTCCATTATATAGCGTTCAACGTTAAGTAATTGCTCTTCTCCGGTTATTACTTTTTCTATTCTTTTCATACGTTCTTCTAACGGTTTATTCATTATAACTTTTTCTTCTAATGGAAATCCATTATAAAAGAAATTCATAAATGGCTGGAATTTACCACTACCAAAAGCATGATATAGTTTTTGTTTTTTTTGAGGCTTATAATTTATTACAAAATCTTGCATGTAATCACTCCTTAGATATTAATCAATAAATTCATCAGGTATAACTTGGTCAGCTACTTCATCAATTAAATCTTGATCAATCGGAGTTCCATCTATTAAAGTTCCTCCCAAAAATTCGTTTTCTCCATTTGGAATAACCATCATACATACTTCTGAATATTCTTCTGCCATAGCTGACTCGTAAATTCCCTTTGATACAAAAACATCTCCATATTCTGTATCTAAAACATATACAGTGTATTTAACAAATAATATGTTTTTTTCAACCATTTTATATTCCCAAGTTGTAATACATTCTTCGTGTGGTTTTTCTTCACAAGCTGCTAATGTAAAAGAAAACATTAATACTATTAAAATTAAAAGTATTTTTTTCATAACAATCCTCCTATAATCTATTCAAATATCCATTCATAGAATGGCCCTAAAATATCTCTTTGATATTCATAAGCTAATATTAAATCGTTTATTTGTTGCTGTGATAAAGTATCAACATAAGATTGCATTTCTTTCTGTGGTATTGCGCTAGATGGAATTACATCAAATCTACTTTTTAAAGATTTTCTTAATGATTCAACTGCTGCATTCATTTCTTCTGGTGAATCTGTATTTTCTTCCATATATATAACATAATTTATTATTGATTCTCTAGCATCTTCATAATTGCCATATTTTAATTGTTGAGTTATTTCATCACGCATATAATCAATTTTAGTTCCATATCCTTCTCTAGAAAATGGAGTTTTTCCTAAAACTTCTTCTGAATATGTATATGCAAGAGATCTTTGTTGAGTCCAAGCATCTTGTTTTGTTCCTAAAGATTTAACTCCAAATGTTTCAAAGAAATCCATTCCTCTTGGAGTTCCACTTAATTGCTCTCCAATTGTATAAACCTTAGCTAATCCAACTGTTGCCATAAGTTTTCTAACTACATTTTCAGATACAGTATATTTATATCCAACACCTACAGGCCCTTCAGGATAATAATCTTTACCTGTTACTAACTCTGGTAGCGCTTTTACGAATGGATTACCCATACTAACAGCTTTATCCCAAAATGACTTTACTGGATCTGGATCATATTCACTAAATGCATCTAACACATCATTAAATAAGTCTCCTTCTAAATCTTCATTTGTAAATGCTCCAATGTTTTTTATAACTGCATTTCTTAAATTAAGATTTAATTCATCTAATCCAAGAATACTTAACATTTCAGCATATGTATCTGAGTTTGTAATCATTAATGCTTGGTCATATCCAAATAAGTTAAGAATTGGTGGAGCTACAAAATATCCGTTTTCAGCGTGATACTCAGGAATATCATCTAAATCCATTCCTTGTAAAGCTAACATAGCTGCGTTCCACATTACTACAGGAATCCCAAAAGCTAATCCACCACGCATAGAATTTAATCCTAAAGTTTTACCTGATTTTAACAATCCTCTTTTAACTTCACCAGATTTAATTAAATTAATATTATCAGACATAGCATGAACAAAATTCTCCATTAATCTATAATGAAGTCTTATATTACCATCTGTAAATCTAAGGAATGGAAAAGTCCATCTACTTAAATTATCTATTGTATGACTCGAATCTTTATATGAAATAATAGCTTGGTTAGCATATTCCATAGCTGCTATACTAATTTGAGTTAATTTTTCTTCAATATTTGGATTTTCATTAGCTGTATTTAAAATGTTTTCTATTTTAAACTGTTTAGAAGCTCCCCAATTTTCAGTCCATGCTTTTCCTGTTTCATTATACTCCTTCATAAATTCTGCTTTTTTAGATTTATAAACAGCATATCTTAATACTAATTCTCTTGTTCCAGAAGCATGAGTTGCCATATTCATATATTTTTTCATAGCCCATTTAAAATATGTTATTCCTTGAGCAGTTTGTAATGGAGCTAGTTTACCTAAAATTTTTCTTTTTGATAATTCGTCTTTTTTAACTTGTATTTGATCTTTTAAAGTATTAAATTCACCAATATCTGTTATTTTCATTTGTTTTAGAATTTCTTCTTGGTTTAATCCAAAGAATGTTTCTGTATGTCTTAAAAACTCACTAAAATCATCTGAGGTAGGGTTTCCTAAAGCATAGTCTATTAAATCAGTAAATACATCTCTGTCAGTTACAAATTCTTTAAATGCTTGTGGTTGAGACATTAATACTGCATATGTATCAGCAACAGTATTTCTAATATTATATCCTATTACTTGAGTTGGAGAAAACAACATTCCTAATTTTGCTACTGTTGTAGCATTTTTAAGTGATTCCATCAAAATACCAGATTGTTGCTCAGACATTTTATTTTTCATTTCTGTAAGAGCATTTGACATTGGAGATGGTAAAATCATTATTTTATCTTTTTTCAAGAAATCAACTGTGCTATTTAAATCTGCATCGATATAAAAACTCATTGCCATCCATTCTGCAAATTTAGTAGGATCATCTTGATTAAAATCTTCCATGAATAAACTCCCAAGTTTACCTTTTTCATTATATCCAACTCTATTACCTATTCTATCAGTTAAAACATATCTTTCTTTTCCTTCTTTATCAGTTAAATACATTTTTAATATTTTGTTCAATCTTACTCTGTCTTTATCCAAAATGTTAGAATTTAACTGTTCATTAATATCAATTAAATCCTTAATATATAAAGTGTTTTGTTTGTTTATATAAATATCAGCCATAGAATTTACCGCAGATACAAACTTATATAATCTATCTGTGCTAATATTTTCGTTTTTACCTTCCAAATAATACATTACATCTTTATATGTTGGATTCATTTCAAAAAATTCATCAAATTCTCTTTCAGTATTTAAGATTTTAAGATGATTTTTTTCATTCTCTATTGCTATTTTAATATTGCTTTGTATTTCTTCATTAATAGATCCTTTTTGGATTTGACCATCTTTATCTCTAAAAGTTTTTTCAGTTCTTAAATCAGCACCATCAACTTCTAAATCAGGATACTTAGCTACTGTTTTTTTATTAAAATTATAAACTGCTGAGTTTAAATTATCAATTTCTATTTGTGATATTTCTGCCGTTTTATCTAGTAATCTATTATTTATATCAATATTAGCATTTTGCATGTGTTCTATAACTAAGTTGACCACTTCAGGAGCTACGTTTGTTTTATCTACAATTTTCATAGCTTTTGAATTATGTATATTTTTCTCAATATTTACCATGAATAAATAACTAGACAATTTAATATTAGTTAGCATTTCTTTTGTAGATCCTTTTTGTCCTACAAATATAGATAAATCAATACCAAGTGGAGAACGCCCATTTGTATAATTCTTTTCATTATTTATATCTTGTATAACAACTTTCATATAATCTTCATTTTTATATAAATAACTAACATCTCTACCGATTTCTGCTTCTGATTCTAACAATCTTTCTCTTGCATCAGTCATTAACGCTTCAACGTTTTCATATGCTTCAATTATTTGAGGATCACTATAAACTTCTTGTTTTAAATTAGGCAACATTTCAAACTTTAAGAAATCAGTGAAGTTTCTATTTAGTGCAAACTCTTTAGCTTCTTGCTGAACTCTTTTCATTAATCTTAGATTTGTTTTATATGTCTTATCAACTTCTTGCCTAATTAATTCTTGTTGTTCTGTAGAAATATTTTTAATATAAACGTTATTTTTCTTAGCATACTTTGCCATTTCTAACAAGAATATATTTTCTTTTTCAATCACTTCTAAACTTTCTAATCTATTGTTAATATCATCTTGGATAGCGTTTTTGTATTCTGTAATTGTAGGCATAACTTCTTTCAATTCTTTTTCAGAAAACTCTTGTTCTGGATTCATTATTTGATTTTCCCAAGCATCTCTAAAATACATTTTTTTCATTTGTTCATTCATAGAAATAATTAATTTAGTAGAAGTATAATTACCAAGAATATTAGTTTTTTCCGGGCTTAATAATTCTGATGCTCCTTCGATAATGCCACCTTTTTCATCATATTTACTAACTCTAAACGACTTTTGTATATCGTCATATGAAGTTTGAGTTGTTTTATTTAAATCTCCTGCGTGAGCCATTAATTCAACTCTCTCATAACTGAAATTAATAGTTTTTTCTTTCCCATCTTTGATAGCTGAAAAATCCATGTCTAATACATCATACTTTGTGTGTATTAAATCCTTAATGGCTGTCTTAACCTTGAAAAAGAATGTCTCGTTTGTTTCTTTTGATTTTTGAGACATTTTATTATTTTGTGTAAGTTTTTCTTTGAATGAATCTCTTAAAATGTTTTCAGGTTTAACAGGAGAATTTTCTCCAGTTTTAACAACATTATCAATTTTAACACCTACATTAACGCTACATTTTTTTGCCATTATAAACACCACCTAATATTAGATTATTTAACGCTTCCATACTCTTAATAGAATATAGTGGTTTGTTAAACTTATACTCAAATAACTTTTTCTTAATTTTAAATATATCAGTAATAAATCCTTTTGTATCTATAACAAACTCTTTATCATTATTATCAATAACAACAAAATCAGCGAAATAGTTTATCTCTCTATCTATTCTTCCTAATTGATTTCTAAATTTCTCTTGCAAACAATACTTCACTTGCATCTCAAATGATTTAATAACTTTAGCCATTATCATTTGCTTCAAAAGATTATATGCTTTAGCTTCAAGTTTACTTTGAAATTTAATGTCATTAATAACCGTTATTGAATTGCCGTATTTTTTCTTTCTATCATTGTCTTTATTTTGAATTCCAGTTGCAGATTCATTAAGATCACCTTTATTTTTAGCAATGTATCTTCTTCCATTTGAATATTTATCTATCAAAAAACCACTCCTTATCAACAAATTTCTTTAATAACTTCTTGCTTATTTGCTTGTTCTTTTTTTAATTGATTAATTTCATTTTGTAAGTCAGATCCTTTTATAACTCCAATATCTTTAACATCTAATGTCTTAGGAATAAATCTTTCATAAATTACTGTATTATATTTATTAGAATCCTTTGTTTGAAATTTTCTAAAGTCTATTCCGTCATATCCTAATTTTGTTATTATATTGCTATTATCTTTAATTATCTTCATTAACTTATTTCTATTAATATCTAATTCCTGAGCAAAATCATTTATTTCTTCTATGTTATTAATAAATTCAAATAATCCTTCTTGATTTAAGTTAATATCTTCGTATTCCTCTAATCCAAGTTCTCTTTTTAATTTCTTATATAATTTCTTTTCTTTATCATTAAAAATCATATCTAAGTTGTCATCTGCATAATCTAATATTTTGTTTTTTGTAAGTTTATTTTTGACCAATGTGTCATTTAATGATTTTAAATCATCATACTTAAGAATCCCTTCATTAATCATAGAATACATTGTGTCTGAGTATACATTTAAACTTGAATATAATTCAATCATATTAGAAATATTTTTAGCTTCACCTTTATTTTTAGGTATATACATATTTAATTTACTTATATCAACATAATTTCTATTTGATAATTTGTTATCAGCCATCTTAACTTTAAAATTATTAAAGTAAGTGCCTGCTCCATATATACCTTCTTTGAGTTTAACTTCTCCATATGCTTGTGCAAGATTTTTCATTTGAATATTTCTTCTTTCAAAAGCTAATACAAGTGGAGATTTATCAAGTTTTTGTTTTGCTTTAGTTGCTTCTTCCATTTCGTCTTTTATTTTTTTCGCTTGTTCAAGACTATCAGCCTCTACTATATCAATAAAACTACCTTCAAAACTAATTTGATTTTCATATTTAGCTCTTAAATCATAAAGCTCTTTTTTTGTTGGTTTTTTCTCAATTATTTCCATTTCTTTTTCTGCTTCTGCTATTGCAAAAAGGTCATCTTCTAGTTTTTTATTTAAAATATCTAGTTCATCTTTATTTGCATTTTCTTCTATAGCATCTTCTAATAAAGAAGAATCATAAACAAATTGTTCTTTTGCTTGAACAAGATTCTCGTCTAAAACTTCATATAATTTATCTATAACAATTTGAACATGAGGAGTTATAACAAACTTATTTATCTTTCCCATTTCTTTAGATTGTTTATTTTCTTGCATTTTAACTATTTTTTGTTGTTCTTCAGTTTTACCAATTGCTGAATCTTCCTTTATTTGTTTAACTGATTTAACACGCTGAGGTATAACCTCGTCTGCTAACTGCGTTTTCATTTGTTTATTTTCAGCCTTTAAGGTTTTTTGAGTTCCTCTTAAAACTTTATCTACTTCTTCTTGAGCTGTTATCTTTTCAGTTGCAACTTCTAATTCTTTTTTTGTTGTATCTTTAGCCTCAGTCTCTATTGTTTTAGCATGATTGCGAAAAGTAGCCCCATCGTTAGCTGTGATAGCGCCTATTTCTGTTAATATTTTTATTGCTTTAGCTTCTGTTCCAAAATCTTTTATAAGTTTTTGTTTTAAAGCGTTATATTCTTTTGGATCTAATTTTACTAAATTATTTACCATGTTATTTATTTGATTACCATAATCTATATTTTGTGCAAGTTTAGTTTCTCTAGGTTTAATATTTAAATTTCTAACTGCATTTATATATTGTGGAGTTGTCATTGCATCAGCTTCATATATATTATTAATATCATTAATTGACAATCCTTGTTTTTTAATATGCCCTTTAACAGCTGCTACATCTTTTTGCTCATCTATACTTTTAACTAATTCATTTAATTTTGTTAATTGTATAACTCTTTGATTAACTTGTTGAGAAAATTTACTAACTCTTTCATTCGATTTATATGTATTAGTTTTATCATCGTATTCAATGTTTTCATAATTTTTAACAGTTTGTTTCATTACCATATCAGTGATAGCTGTATTATCATCTACTTGACTTGTTCTTGCTGGAGCTTCTAATATTCTAATATTAGGGTCGCTTTTATCATAACTAAATTTCACACCATTAATTTGTGAGCGTCTTTCTTCAATTGACGATTTTTTTAATGCTTCAATTTGCATATTTTTGTTTTGAGCTTTAATATTAACAGCTCCTTGAATTGTTTTATTTACAATTGCTTCTTGAATAGATCTTTTTTCAAGTTCTTCTAATTCTGCTCCTTTTTTATTTCCTTGTGTAGTTTCCATTATATCTTTCATTACTTTATCTTTAGCTTGTAATTTTGTCATTCCTTCATCTTCATTTTGCTTTTGCATTACTTCCATAAGTGGGCCGAGAGAATCATCTTCTAACATCGAATTATACTGATTATTAAAAGCATAATCTTGAACCAAAACTCCACCACCACCAAATAATCCACCAATAAATCCTAATACAAATGTTTCTGTAGAAGCTTCTGCTAAGAATTTATAATCATCACTTAATTGAGCTGATCTAATTTCATCTTGTAAAACTTCTTCTATACCTTCAAACATTGCATCTGCTCCAACAGTCGCTAATCTTCCCATTATTCTAGTAGCATAGTTTGTATTCATTAATGCTTGATATGCTTTAGTTCTATTAGCTAATTTTGTTACAGCACCAGGAGCAGCACCTAAAGCTCCTTGAACAGCAATATTCATAGCAAATGTTTTATCAGTCATTTTATTTATCTCATCTTCGCTGTATCCAAGTTCTCTAGCTTCGGTTCTAACTTGATTTGCTTCACCAGCTGAAAACATTATATTTATTGGCAATCCTTCTATAACATATCCTGCTGCTGCATATTCATCTGGAACTGATGGTGTAACTAACATCAATCCCATTAATCCAGCAACTTGACCAATAACTTCAGGAGCTTGATTAAACCAAAATCTAGGATCTCTTATAGATGGTTCTATTATTCCTTCTCTTGTTCCTTTTGAATATTCATTATTCAGTGTTTCACTTTCAATAATTGGTTTTGATAACAATTGTAATGTTTTACCTAAAACATTTATTGGATTTATTTTTTTATTCATAAAACTTTGAGCTTGTTTATACCCTAATAAATTATTACCACCATATCTATCTATTAATTCTTTATATTCATTAGCTAATGATTTATTCCAACCATCAGTTACTTGTTTACTCATTTGATTTAATTCATACCATCTATCATAATCATCTAAAAATCCTTCTTTTTTTTCTAAATCTTCAATAGTTTTTTTATTTTTGTAATTACTTTGTTCATATCCTTCAACCATAGCACTTCCTGCCATGTCAACTATCCCAATAGCACCTCTAATAAATCCTTGCCAAATATCTTCTTGTTTCTTAGATACAGGAACATTTGCAACCCATTCTCCACCTGCTCTAAAAAACAGCTCTGATAAATCTGCAAAGTTTAATTTACCATCATCTGTTTTTAATTTTTTAATTAATTCGTCATATGTTTTTCTTTTTTCTTTATCTACTAAAAATCCTCCTGGTAAAATTTCTGTTAACTCACCAATAGTATTTTTAAATTTATTCCAAAATCCTTTTGTTTCTTCAACTATCTTAGGCATAGAATCTTCTGGAAATAATTCTGTTCCATAATAGTTTTCATACAAAAACTGGCTGTAAGTATTAGCTCCTTCTAAGAAGATTCCTTTATTCTTTTTATACTCTAATTCAGCCAATGATTTCTGTTCAGTAGTTAAAAATTTTGAATCAATATTATGTATTTTAGCATAACTTTCATAAGATAGCATTTGATCGTTAGCATTGAACATTTTTTTTATATTCATATCTCTATAAAAATTTTGTTCAAATTCTGCACCTCGTTCTCTAATTCTTTTTAAATTAGTATAATCTTGCACAGCAACCACCTCTTATTTAATTTTTTTAATTGCAGCTAATATCTCTTTATTACTTACATCATTTAAATATAAATCTAATGCATTATTAACAACAGTTCTAATAGAAACAGGAACTGTTTTCCTCTTTTTTTCAATATATTTATTTAATTCTTTGTGTATATTATCGTTAATAACAACAGTCGTTTTAGCCATTATAACACCTCTTTCTTTTATACTATCATTTTAAAAATATAAAGTCAATTTTGATTTTAGTTTAAAATAGTTTATTTTTGTTTTCTAATGTTTACTATTCTTAAGACTATATTTATTATTATCATAACACTACTAATAATAATCCAACCAACACTTTTTTCTGTAAATACTAAAGAATTATATATTAAAATAGCGATCCATACAAATACAAACCAATATTCATTTATTTTAATCATTTTAATTACCATAATCTTTCTTTAATTTTTTATTATACTTGCGGACTTGTTCTTTAAAATGTTCGCTTAAATACTTGTTGTCATCGACTTTTGCTCTATGTATATATGTTTCTGTTAATCCAAAAAAATCTATCGTTATATCTATTTTTTTTCCATGTCGTTCTATTCTATTAAGCATTATAATATCATATAAAGGTATATTTATAAATGCAATATGTTTATAGTTTAATCCTTGAAAATTATCTAGTTGTTTAAATATAATCAAATAAACAACTCTTTTCTTTTCTTCATTATAGAAAAATCTTTCTTTAATATTGTATCCCCAACCTTTTCCAGCTGTAAATATATCACGAAGCATAGTTTCAGCAAATATTTTTAATTGATCAAAAGAAAAAAACACAGCAAGAGAATCACATTCTCTATTTGATAAATCTTCTAATATAGCTATAGTTTTACCAGAAGCACGGTCTCCGTAAATTATTTTTAATCTAGATTTATTATTAACAAACTTTTCTTGGAACTTTAACAACTCCATATATTCACATCCAATCTATAAAAATTATATCATTTATAAAAAATATGTCAATATGCCTTACGAATTTATTTTAAAGTAAAAGGCCAAAGTCTAATAAACTTTAACCTTCACTAAAAATTAGTCATATTTTTTTCTCCTTTATATGCAGGATCACAACGCTTACTGTATATCGCTTTGTTGTGGGCTGATATATTTTAATAATACAACAAAAATAAACGTTTGTCAACTTTGTGACGAGGTTGTCATATAAAGAAAAGAGAATAAAGTCAATTATTCTCTTATTGTTGAATATGCACTAATCTTGCACCAGTCCATTTAAAATCTGTTAATTCATCTCTGATCATAGCTCGTGCCACATCTTTATCAACAGCTACAACATACTTTAATTTTGAATAGTGTGGTACATTCCAAATGACTTCACTATCTTTATAATCATTCATTTCGCCGTTATAAGTTTTCTTGATTTTACCTTTAGCCATTAATCTAAAATAGAATCTTTTCATTTATCAAACTCCTTTTCTGCAAACGGTAAATAATTTTCATGTGTTTCTTCTTTTAAACTTGTAACTTCTGTATGTATTACTAAATTATTTTTTTCTGTAAATTCTTTAAATCTTTCAAAGTTATCATAATTTTTAAAATATCTTATAAAATCGTTAAATGTGTAATCTCCATTACTAATTCTTCCAACATCAAAGTTTGGTGTATGTTCTATTGCATCTTGTATCATATCGTTAATAAAATCTTCTTTAGCTGTCAGTGGTTTTGAGTTTCTTCTCATTTTATTTTTTAACTACTTGCCAATCATCACTTAAAATATCATTAATAGATGGAACCCACATAGCGTGTGAACCATTAACCATTTTTAATTGTAAGTAAGGTTCAACTTTAAATATATCTCCTTCTTTAATTCCCCACGCTTTTGCTGTTTGTTTATTACAAGATATTCCATCAGGATAGCCTTTTTGATAAACAACAAACATACCTTTTCCATTCCAACCACTTCTTTGTAATTTGTGTCCTTGCTTTAATAATAATATTGCATTACCGAAATTCATATATCTATTTTCTCCATTAGTAACTCCCATTTAACTAACCTTAGGATCTGTTACTTCTTTTTTAACAACTTTAACAACTGGCTTTTCAGCTACAGTTTTTTTCTTAGGTGTAGTTTTAGGTTTATGCCCTTTTAATTCACTTACTACTTTTCCTTTTTTTTCTTTTGCTTTTGCTTCATCAAGTTTCTTTTGACCTTTTTCTAATGCTATTTTGTTTTTAGCATCTACTAGTGCTTTTGCTGTCTCTGCTTTCTTTCTTAATTCACCAATTGATTTTAATGCTAAATCAATATACATAACTAAAATATCTACTTCAGGGTCACTACCTTTTGCCATATATCTTGATACTATTTCATTTACATTTAATCTACTTTGTGCATTCATTTTCTTTCTCTCCTTTTTATTTGTTTTTTATTTCTTTCTAAAACTAAATCATTAACATTTAAATCTAAAATTTTTGATAATGCGTGAAACTCATTAAATCTAGGAAACGTTTGTCTGTTTTCCCATCTCTTAATTGTAGAAAGTGACACATTCATTTTAAATGATAATTCTTTCTGAGTCCAACCTTTTTTAATTCTTGCTTCTCTAATTAATCCTTGATCCATTATTTTGTACCTAATTCTTCAACAGTATATTTGTGATTTAATTCAAAGTCTTTTTCATTAACACTAACATGAATTGGGTGCATAGCACTACCAAATGTAACTATAGAAACAAATATTCTTCCTTTAAACAATGCTCTTAGTCTATCCATTAATCCTAATTTAAAAGTAAATGCTACAATCCCTTTATCAATATTAGCTGGTAATGTAATATATTCTTCTTGGTGTTCAGCAATCCTATGTGTTATAGGAATATTCTTTGTTACTCTTTTATTATCTGATTTTAACATTACTCAATCACTCTCTTCCATATTCAGTTTACCATCAAGGTAAACATATTTCTCTTGGGTTCTTAGACATTTATTATAAACATTATCTAAAAATTCATCAATCTTTTCTTTATTTGCATAAACTTCCTCTTTCTCAAAATGGATAAATACAAAATCGCCTTTTTCAATAGGACAATCGTTAAAACTTCTATACTCACTTGCTGGTCTAAACCAAGTTGGTAATGAACCCCAAGTTCTTTCAGGTCTTCCAGGTACTACATTTCTAACAAACATTGCTACTAAATATTTCTTTTCTTTTAAATAAGCTTTCAATAATTCAACTTCCTCATCTGTTAATGGTTTACAGCTATACCAAGCATGTGTTGCTTCTGCATTTATTGCTTTTGTAAAATAACTCTTAATTGCACTTACTTTAATTCTCATATTCTATTTCTCCTTATTACCTATTTTGTGGTGGTATCCACCAATTATGTTTTTTCATATACCAATGTGGGTTTTTCCCATGTCTTTGAAGAATTTTATATCTCCTTTTATATATTTGTATTCGTAAAAATGTTATTATCTTCATTTAACATTCTCCTTCCGTATGCCGTAACATATTATCTGGTGGCCATATTAGTTTCTTTCCACATCTAGGACAATAATTATACTTTTCATTGCTAAATTGAAATCCTTTACCACAAGTACAAGTGAAACAATAATAACCATTTGAATACCAATAAACTACTTCTATTTCTTTCATCTTTTATCTACTCCTTAATATATCTCTTTGCCACATTGTAGCATTTTGCTTTTGAATGTTGGATAGTTTTCTATCTTAAATTCCCAGTATGAACTAAATACTGTGTCTTGTCCTGCTCTTTTTATCATATAAACTTTGAATGTCTTTTTTCCTTTTTCTGCTGATAGTATCTCGTCTGCGTTTATTATTGTGTTTTCTATTTCTATATACATTTTGTGTTCAACTCCTTATATCATTAGTATATATTACTTTGAAGGGGAAGTCAAGGAAATTAGGGGACTTCTTTGTCTTTTGTGCTTTTGAGATAGGTTTCAAAATTGAGCGTCTTTGTACATATAATAATATAAGAGAAGAAAAACCCCCTCCGCCCTTTCTATATTCTATCGCATTATGCGCATTTGCGACAGGGGGGGTCTCCTTTTGTGCCATACCCAAAGCCACATTCAAGAGGTGTCAAGTAATTCTACTGTACAGCAAACTATTCACACTATAAAGATAAGGAAGAATAGAGAGCACATCTTCCTGTATAATTGTGTGGTGCACATATACCTGACAGACAAAACTATGTTCATTGAGTGTGGATAATTTATCATTAATTGTAAATAATCGTTGACACTGTGAATAGCCTGTGATAGTATAGTGGTATGGTAGTTATCAGCCATTGCCTATCTTTAGTTCATTGACAATCGAATATGCGGTATCAGTCCAGCCCTTGAGCCTTTACATCTTATCAAGACCAGTATAGATGCAAAGTGATAGACTTATAAAGGATAAGGCCTTAACAGGCAACTAGAAGCGTAAAAAAGGCGGTATCTAGTGAAAACAATTAACAAAGCATAGAAGACTTTCAAAGGCTACCTAGAAAAGGTGGTTTTAAAGAATGACTAAAAACGAATATAATGAAATGTTAGAAGAACTAATTTCTAATTGTAAAAGTGAAATACGTATTAACAATGAATCTTACAAAGACAACGAAGAAATAACTAATAAAGCAATAAAAGAGTCAATAAGTTATGTGTTAGATAATAGCAATATATTAGTAAATGATTTCGATATTGAGTTAACAGAGTAACAAAAATAACTTGGTAGTCTTTAAAGGTCTTTTATGTTTTGGGAGTTGTATAGTTGTTTCAAGGTATCAAGCAGGAAATGAGGTTGTTATGAAATTAAGTTTAGACAATGAAACATCATTGTTTTATGAAAAAGAAGTGTTAAACGGTGTGCGCATAGTCATAGATTATACGGC
>LGOV01010154.1_pt4 | contig 20545 bp, 27 predicted proteins | sample 469881 | NCBI WGS metagenome assembly LGOV01 (sample SAMN03857199, study PRJNA290197) | marine sediment metagenome | biome: marine cold seep biome; feature: cold seep; material: marine sediment; isolation source: sample #5579, elevator 3A push core 41 containing 12 cm of sediment... ...
AAACCTTTTTCTTTAGCCTTTTTAAACTTGGCAGATAGTTGAGTTCTTCTTTTGTAAAAACTTTGAGTAGTATAAGTGCTATAAAGTAAAATAATCCACCCATAATAATTTGAATTAATGTAGCAAATTCTCCTACCGCTAAAGCATCAGTAATTAGTTTTACGGCAAATATTGCCATAATTAAAGTAGCACAAGCTATAAGCGGAGCTATTATAAACTGCTTAAAATTCAGTTTTAAGTTAGTGACTTTTTTAACAGAGTATAAATTAAGCATGCAAGCAATACCATAACTAACAGCACTTGCAAGGCTAGCACCATATATGTTAATAGAGGTTATTGAAACTAGTGCTATGGTCAAAATAACTTTTACGAGGCTTGCAATAACCAAATTCCTTACTGCCTGGAAACTTCTGTTAAGTGCATGTAAAACTGAAATAAAAATTCTTAGCATTGAAGTATATATAATTGTTACAGCGGCAATTCTAAGTAGCGAACTTGCCACAAAAACTTCGCTTATTTGACCGCTATTTAAACCGCCACCATACAGAAGGCTTGTAATGTCTGGGGCGAGTAGTAAAAACTCAATAAAACAAGGCAGGGCGACTAACCACACAATTTTAATTGCTAGCGTACTCTTTTCGTCAATCTCACCACTGTGTTTTAGTGCTTTTGACGCGCTTAGGCTTGGCAGGATAGCCGTAGCAAGCCCAAAAGCAATAATCATGGGCACATTTATTAAGCTGTTGACTACACCTGTTTGAATGCCGAACAGGCTTGTTGCTGTTGATAAATTAAAACCTGACTTTACTAGTAGATTAATTATTAACACACTATCGATAAAAATTGTTGTAGGAATTATAATTGCACCTAAAGTAATAGGTAGCGACTGTTTAAAAATAAACTTACCAAGCTTTATGCCTGAACTATTTTCTACATCTATCTTAAACTCTTCGCCGTCATCCACCTCATTTATTTTATTGGCTGTTTGTGCTCTATTTTTAGCGACCAGTGTTATTTTGTTTTTTCTTCTACTTAAAAAATAAAAAAATACTATTGTAATTAAACAAACCACTTCACTAACTGTTATTCCAAGGACTGCACCAAGTACCCCGTACTGGGTTCCTCTTGGTAATAATAATCCTGCAAAAGTAAGTCCTACAACAACCTTTGTTACTTGCTCTAAAACTTCACTTAGTGCTGTTGGTTTCATATTTTGAAGTCCTTCAAAATAACCTCTAAAAACCGTTACCATACTAGCTACTAAAATACTGGGCGCTACCGCCAAATAACCCACCTTTGCAAGAGCATTACCTTGAAGGTCTGCAATAAAGCTTCCCAAAAAGAAAACTATTAAACTACAAACTGTTCCAATTATAAGCATCAGTACAACAGATGTGCGTAATATTTTTTTTACATTCTTTTCTCTACCAAGTGCAACCTCACTACTAACCAGTCTACTTATAGCAACAGGAATACCACTGCTAGATATTACCAGAAAAAGAGCGTAAACAGGAAATATCATTTGATAAATGCCTACGCCCTCAGTGCCAAGTAAATTAGTAAGTGGTATTCTATAAAGTGCACCTAAAATTTTAGAAATTAGTGCAGAGACAGAAAGTATTATTGCCCCGTATAAAAAGCTCTTTTTCTTCATAGTTTTAGTGTGCGTAAATGTATATATACTATACAAAAAAACCTAAGCTATAACTTTAAGCTTAGGTTTAATTAACGCTTTATTATTCCATTTGCTTTGCTAAAAAATTAGCCATGGTGCTAATGGACTTAACATCGGACATTGTAAAGTCACTTCCCGGTTCTTTTGTGAACATAATAATAGCACCTAGTGTGTCACCACTAGCATTAATAGGTACAATTATTTGCGAGTTATATTCAGCCTCGTCACCCTTAATAATCTTATGCATTATCGCATTTTCTTTTTTGTTACTTAGTGTAACCTTTCTATCGCTTATTATTTTTTCAACGTCTAAACTAATTCGTTTGTTTATGTACTCGCTTTTGCTCGATCCTGCCATATGCAAAATTTCATCTTTATCACAAATTAAAACAAGTTGTTCATGCACGCTAAAAATTGCATCTACAACTTGCTTTGCAAAGTCTTCTAAACTACTTATTAAAGAATATTTTTTTAATACAATTTCGCCCTCTGAGCTCATAAAAATTTCAAGCGGAGATCCTTCCCTCATTCTTAAATTTTTTCTGAGTTCTTTTGGAATAACAATTCTACCAAGCTCATCCACTCTTCTCACAATTCCTGTTGCTTTCATATTCCCTCCCACTAACTTAATTTTAGTATTAGTAGGCAGGGTTTTTTTATGCAAGTACAAATAAAAAACCAGCGAATGGCTGGTTTATTTTTTAAAAATGAAGTTTTTTAAATAGAAGCTCACCTAGTTTTGTTCTTCTTATTACCATTAATAATAAGGTAAAAGTTAAAACACTGCAAAATGCACTTATACTTGGCCACATAATATTTGCGTTAAAATAATTAAACGCAAAGCTGAAAATTACAATAACGACCAAAATTAACATAGGCAAAAAATATTCGCTTCTTGTATACTCATCAGTCAATACCATAATAAAGTTTGAAACAGAAAAAGCAAGTGCAAAAAGTGGAATAACATATTCTATTGCCCATACACCATTTGTCAAAAAGCTACTTAAAAATAGCATATATCCAACAAAGGCTAGATAAAAAACAGAATGATAATTTACAATAGCCCAGTTACTTCTAATAGGAAAAATAATTCCTAAAAAGGTAAATACTGTTGCCACCAAAATATGTACACTAGTATTTAAAGTACCCGTTAAAGCAAACTCTAAAATAACACTGAGCACGTTTCCAAAAATTAAAAACCAAATTATTGCAACCATTGCTCTTTTTTTATCTTTTAAAAATTTTAAATTACTAGGAAAATTTTGATGAGTGCTGGTCTCACCTACTAAGTGCTCATTAACACAACGACCACAAAGCGGGCAATGGCTTACACTACTCTCAATTTCCACACTACATTTATCACAAAAGTTTTTCATATATATCCTTTAACTTAAATTACTTTCAATTTTAATTTTAATGCCAAAAGCCGTCAATTTTCTAAAGTAATCTCTTATAAAATCTGTTTCCTTTATTGTGCTTGAGAATGTAAAGACTAAGTTATCATTATAGGTCGCACAAGTAGCTGTCATAGCATTTAGTTTACTTGCACCAACATTAACCTCATATCTGTTAACAAGCTCTTTAAACTCCTCAGGCGCCTTTATTATCCCTACGTTAGACATAGTCATTGTAACAATCTTCTCGCCAACCAGATTGTGTGCTATTTTTAAAACAAGTTTTTTAATAAACAGCGGTGTAACACGCATAAAAATGTTTTTTTGAGCTTTTACATTTGCATTTATATTGCCCATAACATAATTTTTATCAATTTTTTTAGTATACTCTTTGACCTTTAAAATAATATCTTCAAGACTTAAGTCTTTTTCATGAGTTTTAATTTCCATATTCATATAGCTAGAAAAATTTCTTAAACTCTTTGATCCAAATATTCTTCTAAGGTCAATAGGCATAGAAACTTTTACAGGTTTTTTTCTTGAACCTCTTATTTTTTGATGTTCAGCAAGTGTCTTAGCTAAAACACTAATTAAAAATTCAGTAACTGTAGCATTATGTTCTTTAGCAACTGTTTTAACATCAGTGCCTTTCATTATTCCGTTTACAAGAATTAGCTTACCATAATCCTCACGTGTACCCATAAGTTGGTATGCTTTATTTTCACCCCAAGGATTTCTTGTTTTAAGGTCTGCATATCTGTCAAAAGAATCCTCAAGCTCTTCTGCTGTTGGTTTATCAAGATAATCTACAGCATAATCTTTTTTATTAATTTTATTACCCAGTAAATCAAAATATCTGCTCAGTAGAGTATTTAAAAATACAACTGCACCATAACCATCGGTTAGTGAATGAAAAGCCTCAAATGAAACTCTTTTGTTGTAATATAAAATTCTAAACAAATGTTCCTTGTGTTTAAACTCCATATGTTTACAAGGGTAATCATCATCCAGTTTTGCTTTTGGAATGGTAGCAATCTCCTGAAAGTAAAACCAAAAAAGGCCGTTTTTTAAACTTACATTTAAATGCGGGAAACGTTTTATTACATCTTTAAGTGCCTCGTTTAAAACCTCAGGTTCAACCTGATTTTTTAAAATAGCAGAAACTCTGTAAACGCTATTCCATTTATTTGTGCTAATAGCAGGATAAATTAGAGCAGCATTATCTAGCTTGAACCAGTTAAGTTCACGCTTTAAAATGCTTTTACCTATCTTCTCTTTTTTATTATTTTTATTTATATTAATCACATTTTTTGACATATGTTAACTTCCCTATTTATTGTTATAAAAATAGTAGCACAACAGGTAATTATTGTCTACTATTATAAATTGAAACATACATCATTCAAAAAAAACAGACTCATTTGAGACTGTTTTTTATTTTAATTTAAGGTGCTAAAACTTTAACATAATAATATGCTTCATAGTTGTAGTCTGTATAAACTCTAATTATTAAATACTGGTCAGTATCCATTTGAGTTCCTGTTGATTGTAGCATACCTGTTGAAGAGTTAATTTGAACATAATCACTACCACCCACAATTGCAAAGTTTAGGGTATCCGAAATGTCGGTATTGTTACCATCAACACTGTTTGCAGTAATTCTTGATGTTAAGTCAAAACTTAAACTAATTTCTTCATAGTCTTGTCCACCATAATTATATGGGTTATTATAAGTTGTAATAATTTCAATATTAGGTTTTGCTACTAAGTAGTAATACTTTTCAAAATTAATACCACTATCAAAAACCACTGTAACTTTTACTGTAATACTAGTATCTTGTGCAACCTCATAAACATGAAGTTCACCACCCGCTGTAATAAAATCATTCGCTCCACTTTCAGTTAAGGTGTAGGTAATATTAGTAATTTGTGTGCCATCAAGGTCCTCTACATAAACTCTTGGCTGGTCACCAAGGTCTCCCACTTCTAAAGCTTCAAGGTCAACAATTGGGTTAGAGTCAACATCAGGGTAAATAACCTCAGGAAGAATGTCTCCCGGATAAGTCATTACTTGCTCAATATCAGTAACCAAATTAGGAATAATTTCAATTAAAAATTCTTCTTCCCACCCAAAGTCAGTATAAAGTCTTATAGTAATTTGAGTTAAAAGTCCAAGTTCCTCAGTTATAATTTTTATTTGTCTGTCTACGCCTTCGCTTGCTGGTATTTCTACCAAAGTAGCAGCTTGAAGTGATTGACCTGCATCAACAATTTCAAAATCTATAATGCTTGTAACATCTACTTGGTTATCATCTCTTATTACTTTAACTCTAGGGTCAAAGTCTATGCCAACTTCTTCAAGTAGTAAATCTATTGTGTCTCCTGCTATAACCTTTTCGTGAGTAAAGTTATCGTTAATATCTTCATAGTTATATTCAGCCGTTAAATTTGGAACTGTTACAGTTAAAGCTTTTTCTGCATATGCTCCTTTGGCTCTTGATATTTCATCGGTAGGGTCAGTAGGAATAGCATAAGGGTCTAAACTCTTAGCTGTTAGTGTTATGTTTCCTGATCTTTTAAATATAAATGCAGGATTACCAAATGCATCTAAATCATCATAATCAATTTCAAGTACACTCTCGTCACTAGAAATATATTCAACACCTGTAACTGCAGGGTTCTCTGGGTCAGCAAAAGTTACCCATGCGGTAAATTCTTCACTTTCTGGAGTTAACCAATCGGTTTCATCTTCACTCGGAATTGCTTCAATTGCCTGATTGTTTACATGTAAATTAATACCATTTACAGCACCAAGGTCTACATCAACTCTTAAATTAAATAAGTAATTTGCTTGGTCACTATTAAGGTAAGTTCTAATCATAGAGAAACTGTATGCTGGGTCGGGGTCAAAATTAATAGCCACAAGTCTTACAATAATGTTGTTAAACTCATCTATTGTGGCAGTTAATTCAATTTTATCTGGTTGATTAGATTCAAAAGTAACTTTGTCATACTTAAAGGCATCTACAAACGCACCATGTGAGTTTGGACTTAGTACTAGGAACGCTTCTTGTCCTCTTATAATAGAAGTCTTTGAAGGTTCGTTTAAGTTAAAGTCAAAATCATATGTGCTCTCGGCAACGCCTGCCATTCCATTAACAGTTAAATAATCAATTAAGTTTTCTGTTATATTATCTACAATAAAAATTTTTGTTTTACCTGTAAGTAGTGGTGTAACTTCAAAGTGTAGTTCATAAAGCTCTTCATTTAGAACCTGATTAGTTACTGTTGCTGCAGTTTCATCAGCAGAATAAACTAATAGTTGTCCTGATATAATGTTGTTAACTTGCTCTTGAGTTAAATCAGTTAAAGTAACATTAATAATTTCACCTATAAATGCGCTCTGTTCTTTATTGTCTTTTAACTGCATATCAAGCGAAGTTAAGTTTTCTAAAACATTAACTGTTACATATTCTGGCATTTCAAATAAAATATTATAACTATCGTCCCCAAATAAAATTGGTTCTCCATATATATCTGTTTCAACAATAAAGGCTTTTATTCTTGTAGTACCCCTACTAATTGGACTAATTAAGTTGCTTGGTAAAATACCACTAATCGAATTACATTCTATTATTATTTCATCTTCATCATTTGTTCTTTGCCCAATATCAATTCTGTATCTCAGCGTTGTGTAAGTAGCTGGTTTAGTATCGTCAACTGCAATTATATTTGTAATGCTCTCAAGGTCAATCGTGTTTGCCTGACTATCTACCATAACAATTTCAATAGCATCTCCTGAGTTAGGAATAATTTCAATACTTTCTACCTGATTTTGCAATACCCTAAAGTGAATATCACCTTGAATTTCTTCCGAGTAATATAAATGTATATGGGTCTGCTTTGTTTGCCAAGTTTCGAAATTAAGCACTGTAAGTTCATAACGAAGTGGGTCTTCTAAAATAGTTATTGTAATATTTGGGTTTTCAACTAAAACTCCAAGCTCATAATGCATTGGTGTCATTACAACATCTTTTAATTTGTAGCTTAGTTGTTCTGTTGTAAAGTTGCTATCTGGTTGAGGTAAAAGCTCCATACCAAAATCTTCTGGCGAAAAAGTAATGGTTTGATGCATATAAATATCATACAAAGGCTCAGATGCATTGTTATCATAACTCATTCCCTCAACTGCAATACTCTCAACAGTAAATTCCTGAGTAACCGATACACTAATTGTTTCTAAGAAATCCCAGTAATCAACTTCTCCATATTCTGGATCTATTATCCTGTAATATTCTAAAGAGTTTTCATATGTATCTAAATTATATGTTTTTATAACATTAGCTTCAATTTCAAAAGTTCCCTCAGCAATTGGAGTAACCTCACCTGTTAATTCATCAACGGTTGCAACTTGCTCGTTGTTAGAATAATATTTTATAATTTTATCTGGTACATTATAGCTTGTATCATCTGCACTTGGGTTTAATGAATTTGCTGGATACATATTTGTTGGAGTTACTGTAAAATTCTCTCCTACATAAATTCCGTTATCATCACTTGCAATAAGCTCAAAACTATCAATAGGTACATCAACAAAAATAGTACATTCTGCTAGCATTACACCTTGATAAGCTTTAATATTTGCAACACCACCTACATTTTTGCCATCACCGTCTTTTAGTACAGTAATTGTAATAGCCTCGTTAATTTTAGCCTCTGTAGGAATACTTATTATTGAGTTTCCATCTTGAATGCTTAAGGTAATATCAAGCTCGGTAGTATCTTCTGGAAGAGGGAATACAAAAATGTCCGTATCTTCATCTATTGTAATATCACTATATTCAAAATAAAAGCTTTCAGCCTCAATTACAATTGGTTCAAAACCACCAGTCGCAAAAAGATAGCCAACTATGCTTGCAAAAAGTGCTGCAAAACCAGCTAGTACCCAACCTAAAACGTGTAAAAATGCCATAAATTTCATCAAATACTTATCTCCTGTTAAAGCCAAATTGTTGTAAATGATTCTCTGTAAGTTTATCTTAGTATAATCAAATATAAATAATTATATTATTTGTAGTGCTTTTTGTCAATTAATAGCTGACAAGCAAAAAAATAAAAGTGAACTTTTTACCCACCTTAATTTATGTTTACTAAAATATCTTTAAATATGCTCTCATCTGATAGTAATGTAAATCTAATTGTAAACGAGCCTGTGCTCTCTCCTATTGTAAGCAGTACCGCCTGATAATCTACGAAAAATATAGTTGCTAAAGTGCTATCATTTAAAATTTCTGCACTTATTTATTGGCTTGTTGCAAGCTGGTTTTCTTGTGACTCGTCTTTTACTGAGTAAGTAATAAGTAAACTGCTGCCTGCATTTGCCTCATAAACTGTTATTGCATCAATATAAATTACTCTGTTAAAAACCTCTATATCAAACTGCTTTGTTAAATTGTTACTACCTGTAAGCTCAAGGCTCACATAAACGGTAACAATACCTTCACCTATTGGTGTAATTAAACCTGTTTCATAATTGTATGTTGCTATGTTCATTTGTGAATAGGTTACGATAGGCAAAACATTAATGCTCTCACCCGTTAAACTAAGCTCATTATATCTATCAGTTTCATCTAAATCAACAAAAACTGTATCTTCACTTTCCAGGTCAAATCCTGTTGCATAAACTAAACGCTCACCTACAGTAATTTCAAAGCTATCTCCAACATAAGTGTCTTTACTGCTCTTAACTAGCGCATTTATTACAGCCGTGCCTTCACTTATACACTCAACTTCACCTGATAGAGCATTTACCCTAGCCACAAAAGAATTACTGCTAGAAAATAATGGAGTGCTATCAGTGCTAAGTGGAAAAACACTTAAAGTATTGCTTTCCACCAAAATAATGTCACCTACTCTAGCTGTTACGGTGCTGTGTTCAAAGCTTGCTGAACCCGCATAAACAACACTAGTAGTACTATTTGAACATCCAGAAAAAAGGCTTGCTACAATGGCAAACATAAAAATTATAGATAAACTGTGCAATCTTAAATTCTTCATATGTGCTTCTTCTTTTGTCTTTTGTATAAAAACCTATGTATTTGTCCTAATTTTTAGTTGTCTTAATTTTAATATAAACACAAAATAATGTCAATAAACTAAACTTTAAATAAAAAAATCGACAAAAAAACAAGAAAAACGCAAAATCAAGCCATTTGAGCTTAAAAAAAAACAGCTAAGCGTTAAGCTTTAGCTGTTTTTTGTTCTTGTTCATTGGCTTCTTTTTCTTTTTTCTCAAATTCAACTACTTTTTCAAGGAAATTGTTTGAAACTTTAATTCTTCTTTTATATCTATTTTCAAAATTTCCATAATCAGAGTTTGGATTTTGTTTTTTAAGTTCAGTAAATTTAGCTAACTTTTTAACTGCTTTAACTTTATAACCATTTATATAATTTCTTCTGTCATCATTATTATTTAAGGCATGGAACATATTACTTACAAATTTAGCATAAGAAAGTCTTCCAATTTTAAAGTTTTCTATATTTGGTTTGTAATCGTCTAAAACTATATGGCTTTGTGCTTTTGTTTCTTTATCAATAAACATCATTATGTAGTTCTCTTTCATACTCTCACCAAAAGTTGGTTCATATAAAAAAGCTATATCATATTTATTTATGCCAGCTTTTACGTCAAAATTTATTGCGTCTTTAATTGCTCTGTATAACTGTCCTTCTTGTAACATATCACAGTATTTATCGTTGTTCATAGTTTTACCACCTCATTAATTGTACTTAATTATAACCCATAAAAACAACTGTGTCAATATGCATATTTGCTAAAAAGTTAATTATAAAAAAAGAGCAAATGCTCTTTTTTTATATAATTTATAATTATTATTGGGCTTATTTTGTTCAAGTTCGAGGCTCGACAAATATTATCTAAGCAGGAGTGTATTTAAATACACGACTGTTTAGCAATATTTGGCAGTTAACGCCGAAATTGTACTAAATAAGTTCAATAATTGCCATTGCTGCGTTATCACCTTTCCTGTTACCAATTTTGATAACTCTAGTGTAACCACCGCCTTGACCAGACTCTTCCATTCTTTTTGCATATTTAGGTGCATAAATATTGAAGATTTTTTCAACAAGTGGGTGTTTAATGTCTTTTGTTCGTGAAACAAAAGCACTTTTAGCTTCGCCATCTTGTTTTTGTTCTTGAATATCGTAAACTTTATTCATAATTTGTCTTCTAGCATGTAACTTTTTAGGTCCGTCGTTAATAATTTCTTTCTTAACTTTTTCACCTTTAGCATCAACTGTTTCTTTTTCTACTTTAACTGTGTCATTATAACTGTTAACAGCAAGCGTAATAACTTTCTCAGCATAGCTTTGAAGTGATTTTGCTTTTTCTACAGTTGTTTCAAGTTTACCGTACCATAAAAGATAAGATGCTTGATTTCTCATTACTGCCATTCTCTGGTCAGTAGCTCTACCTAATTTTTTAATCTTTGCCATAAAAAATTCTTATCTCCTTTTATTCTTCATCTTTTCTTAAACTTAAACTGTAACCTTCAAGTTTTTGAATAACTTCTTCTAAAGATTTTAAACCTAAATTTCTAACTTTTAACATATCTTCACGAGATTTTTTAGTTAAATCTTCAACAGAGTTAATTCCTGCTCTTTTTAAGCAGTTATAACTTCTTACAGATAGGTCCATATCTTCAATTGTTTGTTCTAATACTTTGTTTTGTTTATCTTCTTCTCTTGTAACTAAAATTTCGGTACCTGCCATACTTTCTACAAGATCAACAAATAACATTGTGTGGTCTTGAACAATTTTAGCAGACAAACTTACAACTTCTCTAGCTGATAATGTTCCATTGGTTTCCACATCAATGGTTAGTTTATCAAAGTTCATACTTTGACCAACACGAGCACTATCTACATGATAATTTACCTTTTTAACAGGGGTAAATATTGAGTCTATTGCAATGTAGCCAATATCTTCAGAGGTGTCTTTGTTCTCTTTTGCGCTAACGTATCCACGTCCACGTCCAACAACAATTTCCATCTCAAGACTTGCACCTTCATCTAAAGTACAAATAATAAGTTCTGGGTTTAAAATTTCAACTAAGTCACTAAATTCAATATCACTAGCTTTTACAATACCAGCAGTAAATTTATTAATTCTTAGTGTTGTTTTAAAGTCCATTTCAGTATTATAAGTTTTTACAGCCAAAGTCTTAATATTAAGAACAATGTCTGTAACATCTTCCATTACACCTTTAATTGTAGAGAATTCGTGTTGAACTCCTGCAATTTTAATGCCAACAGCAGCTGCACCAGGTAAAGATCCTAGAAGACTTCTTCTAAGTGCGTTACCAATGGTTAAACCATAACCTGTATCTAGTGGTTCTACCACAAATTTTGCAAAGCCACCATTTTTTGACTCTTCACAAGTGATTCTTGGTTTTTCAATTTCCATCATAATGGGTTTTCCCTCCTAACTATCTAAAAACATTATGTTTATTATCTTGAATACATTTCTACAATCAAGTGTTCTTGAATGCTTAAATCAGTATCATCTCTAACTGGTAAGTTAATTACTTTACCTATTAATTTTTCTGTATCAAGTTCTAACCATTTAGGTGTTACAAGTTTAAGTCCTATAAGGTCTTTAAACAATGCAATTTCCTGTTTGTTCTCTTTAATAGCAATTATGTTTCCAACGCTCACTCTAAATGATGCAATGTCTACACGAGTACCATCCACAGTAATTAAACCGTGATTAACCATTTGTCTAGCTTGAGCTCTAGAACTTGCTAGTCCTAGTCTAAATACTACGTTGTCTAGTCTACGTTCTAGTAATGAAAGCATATTTTTACCAACAATACCTTTTTGTTTTGTAGCATCGTCATAGTATCTTTTCATAGCTTTTTCTAAAATTCCGTAAGTTCTTTTAACTTTTTGCTTTTCACGAAGTTGTTTTGCATAGTCACTCATCTTAATTCTTCTCTTAGTAGGTCCATGTTGACCGGGTACAAAAGGTCTACGCTCTAAAGCACATTTTTTTGATACACATCTATCGCCTTTAAGAAATAGTTTTTGTCCTTCTCTTCTACATTGACGACAAACTGAATCTTTATATCTTGCCATATTCTGAATTACTCCTTATTATATTCTTCTACGTTTTGGTGGACGACAACCGTTGTGAGGAATTGGAGATACATCTTTAATCATTGTAATCTCTAATCCTGCTGTAACAAGTGCTCTAATAGCACTTTCTCTACCGTTGCCTGGACCTTTAACATAAACGTCCACGCTTTTCAGTCCCATTTCTTTTGCTTTTGCACCAGCTGTTTCTGCTGCTTGTTGTGCGGCAAAAGGAGTTTTTTGTTTACTACCTTTAAACCCAACTGCACCAGAGCTAGACCAAGCAACTGCATTACCAGCTTCATCTGTAATGGTAATAATTGTATTACCTTTACTAGCTTGGATGTAAGCAGCGCCTTTATTTAGGTTCTTATTACTTTTTTTTCTTCTACTTTTACTTTTAGTAACAGCCATTTCTTACTCTCCTTAAAAATTTGAGTCTATTTAACTCTTTGTCTACCGCGTCTTGTTCTCGCGTTATTTCGTGTGTTTTGACCACGAACAGGTAAGCCCTTTCTGTGGCGAATGCCTCTGTAGCAACCAATTTCATTAAGTCTTTTAATGTTTAGTGCAACTTCGCGTCTTAAATCACCTTCGTTTTTTACATTTGTTGAAATGTAAGTTCTAAGTGCATTAACTTGTTCATCTGTTAAGTCTTTAACACGAATATCTTTATCAACTTTAGTCGCTTCTAAAATTGTGTTGCTCATAGGTCTTCCAATACCAAAAATGTATGTTAAACCGATTTCAACTCTCTTGTCTTTAGGTAAATCAACACCAACAATACGTGCCATTATAATCCTCCAATGTTTTATTTGTTTTTTTGTATTAATATTTATTATATATAATAAACGCTCAAAGGAACAAATCAACCAAGTTAATTTATCCAGCCGCCTCTAATACGGTTTATCAATTTCTTATAGGCTTTTTATATATGCATATAAAAACAAGTGGAAACTGTTTTATTCATATATACACATAGCAAGTTTAGCCCTGAACTTGTTTATGTTTTGGGTATTTACTACAAATAACCCTTACTTTTCCTTTTCTTCTAATAACCTTGCATTTATCACACATAGGTTTTACCGATGGTCTTACTTTCATCTTAAATTTCTCCTTAAATTATTACTATTTTTTATCACGCCATGTAATACGGCCCTTTGATAAATCATAAGTAGACATTTCTACTTTTACTTTGTCGCCTACCATAATTTTAATGTTATACATTCTAAGTTTTCCTGCAGGATAAGCTGTTATTACGTGTCCGTTAGATAGCTCTACTTTAATATCGCTACGAATTACATCAATAACTTTTCCTTCCAGTTCAATTACATCTTCTTTAGACATTAATTTCCTCCTAGCTTACACTTGTTCGCCACTTAATGCTTTTTTAATAGCACTATATATTTCCGAATCAAATATTTTTACATTATTTTTAAATTTTTCTTCAATTTTATTTAGCTTTATATCAAGTGCCCTAACGTGTTTTTGTTTTTTAAGTTTAGCGTTTATTAGCTTTCTATGGTCTCCGTTAACTAACCTCATATAATCTTCACAAGGTCTAGACGCTATCAAGTAAACTACTCCTGCATCTCTTCCTTTTGTGGAAACTACTAAATAACCTGTTTGTAAATTACTACCTTCTTCCATATAACCTCTTATAAAGTTAAAATTTCAATGCCTTTATCAGTTATTGCAATTGTATTTTCATAGTGTGCTGAAGGTTTCCTGTCAGCCGTTCTACACGTCCAACCGTCACTTTCAAAAACTACTTCCTTCTTACCTAAGTTTATCATAGGCTCAATAGCAATTACAAGACCATTTTCAATTTTGCTACCCATTTTTTTATTACCAAAATTTGGTACTTGTGGGTCTTCATGTAAGTCGTGACCTATTCCGTGTCCAATTAGTTCTCTAACTACTGTATATCCATGTCTCTCAGCATATTGTTGAACAATATAGCCAATGTCTCCAGTGTAGTCTCCTACTTTTAAGTCTTTAATAGCCTCAAAGAAACTTTGTTTAGTAACGTCAATAAGTTTTTGTTTTTCTTGGCTTATTTTACCAACTGCAAATGTTCTAGCTGCATCTCCATAGTAACTATTTTTAAAAGCTCCAACATCAATACTGATTATATCGCCTTCAATAAGTGGTTTGTCGTTTGGAATTCCGTGCACTACAACTTCATTTGGTGAAGCGCAAATTGTGTTTGGAAAGCCACCGTAACCTTTAAACCCTGGAGTCGCACCTTGACTTCTAATAAAGTCTTCAGCAATTTTATCAAGCTCACCAGTTGTAACACCGGGCTTAACATTTTTTTCCATCAGTTCTAAAGTTTCTTTAACAACTTTGCAAGCTAACCTCATTTTTTTAATTTGATCTGGATTTTTTAACTTAATCATTATCAGTTATTAACTCCTTCAAATTCTCAAAAACTTCCTTTACAGGAGCATTTCCTTTAACTACGAAAAGTTTTTTTCGACTTTTGTAATACTTAACTACTGGTTTTGTTAAATGTAAATATTCAATAAACCTATGTTTAATAGTTTCTGCATTATCATCAAGTCTTGTTTCAAGTACACTCCCACAAATTGAACAATTGTCCTGTTTGTAAAATTTAGTACTGTAAACCTCTCCGCAATTTTTACAAATTTTCCTGGTCAGAATTCTCTCTTCAAGTTCTTCAAAAGTAACATCTAGTAAAATCGCACTATCTATATTAATAATTTTGTCAAGTTCAGTTGCCTGATATAGCGTTCTTGGATAACCGTCAAGTATAAAACCTTTTTTATATTCTGGTTTTTGAAGATGTTTTTGAACAACTTCAATACTAACACTATCTGGTACCAATTCAGCTCTTTCCATATACTCATTAACTTGCCTTCCTAGTGGGGTATCCTCAGTCATAATTGACCTGAACATATCCCCAGTCGAAATGTGTGGTAAGTTAAATTGTTTTTCTAAAAGGGTTGCCTGTGAGCCTTTGCCGCTAGCAGGTGGTCCCATTAAAACAATTTTCATAAAAACTCCTGTAAATAAACACTTTTATTAGTATAACATAAATTTGAAAATTAATAAAATAGTTTAAAAGTTGTGATTTATTTCAAGAAACCTTTATAGTTTTTCATCATTAATTGTGCTTCTAGTTGTTTATTAAACTCTAGAGCTACACTAACAACAATCAGCATACCTGTAGCACTAAATGCATTAACTAATAAGCCACTGTCAATAATGTTGAAAATTAAACTTGGTACAATAGCAATAAATGCTAGGAACATTGCACCGAATAGTGTAATTCTTTTACTAATTTTTGTTAAATAATCAGCTGTTGGTTTGCCTGGTCTAATGCCTGGAACAAAACCACCGTTTTGCTGAATTTGTTTGCTCACGTCAACAGGGTTAAAACTGATTTGTGAGTAGAAATATGCAAAGAATAAAATTAGAACACCAACTATTACAATGTAAAGTGGTTCTCCTGTTCCCATAAATTGACTATAAGTTGAGTAGAACTGACTAGTAGGCCAGAAAATGCTCATTAATAGTTGTGGGAAAGTAATTAAACTCATTGCAAATATGATAGGTAAAACACCTGAACCATTCACTCTAATAGGAATGTAAGTGCTTTGTCCGCCATACATTTTTCTTCCTTTTATTTGTTTCGCATATTGAATTGGGATTTTCCTTTCACTTAAGTCGATGAATACAATAAGACCAAAAATTAGTATTAATGCACCCATGAATATTAAAATATTCCATACTTGGTCAATATCGCCACCAATGATAGTTTGGAAAGTTGCGAATAAGCTAAGACCTGCAGTAGATAATATACCTACGAAAATCAATAAGCTCAGTCCATTTCCAACGCCAATTTCACTAATCTTCTCACCAATCCAGTATGTGAACATACCACCGGCTATAAGAGCTAGTGCTACAAAGGCACCTGCTGTCCAAGCTGGAGCTGCTGCTCCAAATAGTGAAGCATTAATTCCTGAAGTAGCTGCGCTACCAATACCGAAACTAATTACAATACCAATTGCTTGTGCACTTGCTAGTACTAAAGCTGCAATTTTAGTAAATCTAGCAATTTTTTTCTTGCCTTCTTCACCCATTTTAGCTAGTCTTTCAAGTGACGGAATAGCAACTGTTAAAAGTTGCATAATAATTGATGCACTAATATAAGGTGAAACACCCAGTGCTAAGAATGCACCATTACTAAGTGCACCACCACTTAAACTACTTAGTAGCCCTAAAAATCCTTGACCTTCTACTTGTTGTTGGAAATACGCTACATTAATTCCCGGAATGGGAAGCCATGAGCCGATCCTATAAAGTAGTATCAATGCAAAAGTTAAAAGAAGCTTAGTTCTTATCTCTTTTACTTTAAATGCGTTTGTTAAAGTCTTAAACATTATAACACCTCAGTTTTTCCGCCAGCTTTTTCAATTTTAGAAATAGCAGTAGCAGAGAATTTATTAGCTCTAATGGTTAATGCTTTTGTAAGCTCACCATTTCCTAATACTTTAACACCGTAAGGTTGCATTTTAGAAATAACACCCTTCTTTAGTAATAATTCTTCTGTAACAACTGTGTTTTCTTCAAAAACATTTAAGTCGCTTAAGTTAACGATGTTGTAAACTTTTCTAAATATATTAGTAAATCCACGTTTTGGTAGTCTTCTGATTAAAGGCATTTGACCACCTTCGAATCCTGGACGAACGCCACCACCACTTCTAGAATTTTGGCCTTTTTGACCGCGTCCTGAAGTTTTACCCATACCTGAACCCGTACCTCTACCAACTCTTTTTGAGCGAGTTTTAGAATTAGGTGCAGGAGATAATTCATGAAGTTTCATACTTTTCTCCTTTACTTGATATTTTCTTCTACTTTTAATAAGTGACTGATTTTAAAAACCATACCTCTAACAGCAGCATTGTCTGGTAGAATATTTGAACTATTTAGTTTTTTAAGTCCAAGACTTTCTAAAACTAAACGTTGGTTTTTATTGTATCCAATAGCACTTTTTACATAAGTTACTTTAATTTTATTTTTTTTCTTTTCTGTCATGGTTGATTACCTTCCTTTAAATTTCTTCTGGTTTTTTACCACGAAGAGATGCTACTTGTTCTCTAGTTCTTAATGCTTTAAGACCTTCGATTGTAGCTTTTACAGAATTAATTTTATTTCTTGAACCGTAGCTTTTAGCCAAAATGTCTTTAATACCACAAAGTTCAATAACTGCACGACTAGCACCACCAGCAATAACACCAGTACCTTCTTTAGCCGGCATAAGTAGCACACTTGCTTTACCAAATTTACCTAATATCTCATGAGGAATACTTGTTTCAACTAGAGGAATATTAACTAAATTTTTATTAGCTGCTTGAACAGCCTTCTCAATAGCAGCAGGAACTTCTGTAGCTTTACCAGAACCAACTCCGACTTTGCCTTTTTTGTTGCCTACAACTACCATTGCACTAAAACTCATGTTACGTCCACCTTTAGTGGCTTTACTAACACGTCTAATAGAAATTACTCTATTATCGAATTCAGATTCAACTTTTTTAAATTTTCTTCTATTTTCTTGTTTTGCCATAATAATATATCTCCCCTAAAGCTTCAAGCCGGCTTTTCTAGCGCCGTCAGCCAAGTTTTTAACTCTTCCAGTGTATAGGTAACCAGCTCTATCAAAAACTACTTCTTTAATTTTTGCTTTTTTTGCTTTTTTGCCAACCAATTCACCAATAATGAATGCTTGCTCTGACTTAGTTTTACCAGCCAAAGTTGCTTTAACTTCTTTCTCCATAGTTGAAGAGCTAACTAATGTTTTAGAGTTAACATCGTCTATGATTTGAGCATAGATGTGACTAGTAGTTCTATATACATTAAGTCTTGGTCTTGCTGTTGTTCCTTCAACTTTGTTTCTAACACGAAGTTGACGGGTTTTTCTATTTTGATTTTTATCAATTTTTTTAATCATAACCTTCCTAACTCCTTAATTATTTAGCTTTTTTGCCTTCCTTACGTATAACTACTTCATCAGAATATCTGATTCCGTAAGCATGGTAAGGTTCAACAGGTTTAATTTTTCTTACTTTTGCTGCAAATTGGCCAACTTTTTCTTTGCTGATGCCACTTACATCAATTTGATTAACTACTTTAATATCGGCTTTAATGCCTTCAGGAATTTCTACCACAACTGGGTGAGAAAAACCAATATTAAGTGTAAGTTTATTTCCAGCTATTGCTGACTTGAAACCAACACCCTTAACAATTAAGCTCTTAGTAAAGCCTTTAGTAACACCTTCTACCATATTAGCAACTAGTGCTCTATATAGTCCGTGTTTACTTCTGCCCTCTTTAGAGTCATTTGCTCTTGTAAATACTACTGTATTATCTGTTTTTTCAACTGTAATAATTGAATCAACTTTTTGTTCTAACTGCCCTAGCTTACCAACAACTTTAACATTGCCATCAGTAATTGTTAATTCAACACCTTCTGGTAAAACTATCGGGGCATTTCCTATTCTTGACATAATAAAATCCTCCTTAATTTACCATACAAATGCAATAACTTCGCCGCCAACATTAAGTTTAATAGCTTCTTTCCCGGTCATAATACCTTTGTTTGTAGAAACTATAGCAACGCCTAAGCCATTAAGTACTTTAGGAATTTCGTCAGCAGGAGAGAAAACTCTTAGTCCTGGTTTACTAATTCTTTTAATACCTTGAACAACTTTTTGGTTATTAGGTCCATATTTTAATTTAATTTTTATAGTTTTTTTTGCGCTGTTTCCTAAAACTTCTACACCACTAATGTAACCTTCGCTCACAAGAACATCGGCTATAGCTTTTTTCGTTTTAGAAGCAGGCATTTCAACTGTTTGATGTTTAGCAGAAAGCGCGTTACGAACTCTCGTAAGCATATCTGCGATTGGATCAAAAATCATACTGTTCTCCTTCTTACCAACTTGACTTTCTAACGCCAGGAATTTCACCATTGTTAGCCATTTTTCTGAAACATACTCTGCAAATGCCGTACTTTCTTAAAACTGCGTGTGGTCTCCCACAAATGCTACAACGTGTATACTCTCTAGTAGAAAATTTTTGTTTCTTTTTTTGTTTTTCTATCATTGCTTTTCTTGCCATGTTATCCTCCAATTACCCTTGTTTTTTTAAAGGTAATCCAATTTCTTGTAGTAACGCGGTTGCTTCAGTGTTATTCTTAGCTGTCGTTACTATAATTACGTCGAATCCTCTAATCTTTTCAATATTGTCATAAGATATTTCTGGGAATATTAACTGTTCTTTAACGCCTAGCGCGTAGTTACCTCTTCCGTCAAAACTTTTTGGTGATAGTCCATCAAAGTCTCTAACACGAGGTAGTGCAACAGAAATTAATCTATCTAAGAATTCATACATTCTTTGTCCTCTTAGCGTAACCTTTGCTCCAATCTTCATACCTTCACGAAGTTTAAAGTTAGCAACAGATTTTTTAGCAGTAATAATTTTTGGCTGTTGACCAGCAATTACAGCTAGTTCTTCAACTGCTTTGTTAAAGCTTTTTGAATTTTCTTTAACGTCGCCTAGCCCTGCATTAAGAATAATCTTCTCAACTTTAGGTACTTGGTTAACATTTTTATAACCTTGAGATTTCATTAACGCTGGAATTACATTCTTAATGTAATGTTCACGTACTCTTGGCATTTGTTTTTCTTGTTTAGCCACCTTTCATTACCTCCTATTTATTACCTGTTGACTTTTTAGCTACTGTCTTTTTAGCCGCAACTTTTTTAACTGCAACTTTTTTTGCTGGAACTTTTTTAACTGGAGCTTTTGAAACTGGAGCTTTTTTAGCTGTAGTTTCTTTGGCTGTAGTCTTTTTAGCTGGAGCTTTTTTAGTTGTAGTCTTTTTAGCTGTTGCTTTTTTAGCTGTAGCTTTTTTAGGTGATTTTTTAGCGTTTATATCAAGACTTGCGTCACATTTTTTACAAACTCTAATTTTTTTGCCGTCTACAATTTTGTGAGCAATTCTTGTAGCTTTATCGCAACTTGGACAAATTACTTGAACGTTACTAACGTCAATTTTGCCTTCTAGTTTTTCAATTCCGCCTTGATCACTAGCTGAACGAGCTTTTTTATGTTTAGTAATGATGTTAACACCTTTTACTAAAACTCTTTTTTCAATTGGTAGTACTGATAAAATACTGCCAGTTTTGCCTTTATCTTTTCCTGCGATAACAAGAACGTTATCGCCTTTTTTTACACTTAAACTATTCATCTTTTCCCCCTATAATACTTCTGGAGCAAGTGAAATGATTTTCAT
>LGOV01005079.1_pt1 | contig 20299 bp, 20 predicted proteins | sample 469881 | NCBI WGS metagenome assembly LGOV01 (sample SAMN03857199, study PRJNA290197) | marine sediment metagenome | biome: marine cold seep biome; feature: cold seep; material: marine sediment; isolation source: sample #5579, elevator 3A push core 41 containing 12 cm of sediment... ...
ATTTAAAAAATTAAAATTAAAAGGAGATTATAATGAGTATTTTTACAGGAAGTTGTGTTGCTCTTATTACACCATTTAAGGACAACAAGATTGATTTTGATCGTTTTCATGAATTGATAGATTGGCAAATTGAAAACAAAACCGATGCCATTCTTATTGCTGGAACCACTGGTGAAACCTCTACTCTTAGCGATGATGAACATTTAGAATTATTAAAAGATGCTGGCCAATACATTAATGGACGTGTTCCTTTTNNTTGCAGGTACAGGCAGTAATGATACCGCCTACTCGATTATGTTATCAAAAGAAGCTGAAAAAGCTGGCGCTGATGCCGCTCTTATCATCAATCCATATTATAATAAATCCACTCAAAAAGGAATCATTGCCCATATTTCTGCGATCGCAGAGGCTATTTCTATTCCAGTTATTATTTATAATGTTCCCGGTCGAACAGGGATGAATATTTCAGTTGATACCATTAAAACACTAAGTAAAATTTCCAATGTTGCGGCTGTAAAAGAAGCCAGTGGTGATATTAGTCAAATTACTGAAATTGCCCGCGTCTGTGGGAATGATATCGATATTTATTCTGGAAATGATGACCATGTTCTACCTATTTTAGCCCTTGGTGGTAAAGGTGTTATTTCTGTTTCTGCCAATATTATTCCAAAAGAGGTTCATAACTTAGTTCAAAGCTTTTTAGATGGCGATCTTAACAAAAGTCGTGCACTTCAATTTAGTACAAATTTAGTTAACCGTGCAATGTTTTATGAAACTAATCCAATTCCTGTAAAAACAGCGATGGCTTTAATGGGATTAGATACGGGTGAAATGCGTCTTCCTCTTGTTTCTATGGATGATGACAATAAAGAAAAAATGATTGCTAATCTTAAAACATATGGTTTACTCTAGGAGGAGGTTGTCATGTTAAATATTTTATTAAGTGGTGTATCTGGGGCAATGGGTAAAACTCTTCAAGAAGTGATTGGCGCTGCTACTGATACTCAAATTGTTGCAGGTTTTGATTCAAACGAACGATTAGATCTCTCATTCCCTGTTTACACAAATTTAGATGCGTGTCATGAAAAAATTGATGTCATTATTGATTTTTCTCATTTTAAAGCATTTTCAACTATTTTTAATTTTGCAAAAAATCATGCAATTCCAATTGTTATTGCAACCACTGGATTATCGGATAATGATTTAGCCTTGATTAATAAAGCATCTCAGGATTTCCCTATTTTTAAAACAGCGAATATGTCCCTTGGGATTAATATTTTAGCCAAAGCTTTAAAAGATATTTCCAATCAATTAGAATCTGATTTTGATATTGAAATCATTGAAAAACATCATAATAAAAAAATTGATGCGCCAAGTGGCACTGCCTTGCTTTTAGCGAATGCTGTCAATGCAGGACTTACCGAAAAAAAAGACTACATTTATGGTCGCTCTGGTCGTAATTCGAAACGTCAAGATTCCGAAATTGGAATCCATGCTATTAGAGGTGGTACAATTCCTGGTGAGCACACAGTTATTTTTGCAGGAAATGATGAAATTATCGAATTTAAACATTCTGCTTTATCTAAGAAGGTTTTTGCAGACGGGGCTTTAAAAGCCGCTAAATTCATTATTGGCAAGACATCTGGACTATATGATATGTCAATGCTTCTTGGTGACTAGTTTCTGAATTTTGAAAGGATTATATTAAATGACTAACGAAGAACTTAAGGATCACTTTGATCTTAGTAATCCATATGAAATTGATAAATATATTAAAGCTGTAAAAAAAGCAACACCAGTAAAAGCCTATCTACGCGGTTATCTTCATGCAAATGATCTTAAAAATTTCAATTATTATGGCGATCCATCGGCGTGTGTTGTTTTATGTGAATTAAAACAACTCCAAGAATTATTAGTCTTAAAACAAGCGTCCATTACCTCATGTTTTATTGAACATGATCGCCGAAACTCTGGGATTCCTTTGCTAGATATTACCAAAGTGGATGCCTGTATTGAACCCGGTGCAAATATTCGTGTTGGTGTGTCAATTGGCAAAAACTGCACCATTATGATGGGAGCAAGCATTAATATTGGTGCAGTTATTGGTGAGGGCACCGTTGTTGATATGAATGCGGTTATTGGCGCTCAAAGTATGATTGGAAAAAACACTTATATCGGTCCTGGCGCTGTTATTACAGGAATTTCAGAACCATTAAGCGATTCAACTGTAACCATTGGAAATCGTGTCACCATTGGTGCTAACGCGGTTGTTTTAGAAGGAGTATCCATTGGAAATGGTTCAACCATTATCGCAGGATCTATCGTAAATGACGACATTCCCGCAGGAGTCGTTGTTGCTGGAAGTCCTGGGAAAATAATAAAAGAAAAAAATCAAGAGACATCGAATAATATCGAACTCCTTACTGATTTAAGAGGCTAAGGCTATGACAATTGTAGTTCAAAAATACGGTGGAACCTCTGTCGGTTCTGTTGAACGTATTCAAAATGTTGCAAAACGTATTATTAAAATGAAAAACAATGGTCACAAAATGGTAATCGTTGTTTCTGCTATGGGAAAATCAACGGATGATCTTGTAAAACTTGCGTATACGATTAATCCCTCGCCCTCAAAACGAGAAATGGATCGCTTGTTATCCACTGGTGAACAAATATCTATTTCCCTACTCTCCATGGCCCTTCACGCTATGGGACACAATGCGATATCTTTTACCGGACCTCAAGTTGGGATTCGAACCCATGGTCATCATACAAAATCCCGAATTGATGGAATTGAAACAACAAAAATTATTGAAGCACTCGATGATAATCAAATTGTTATTGTGGCAGGTTTTCAAGGGGTCAACGAATTTGATGATGTCACCACCTTAGGTCGCGGAGGCTCAGATACCAGTGCCGTTGCACTCGCCTGTGTTCTTAACGCACCATGTGAAATCTATACCGATGTTGAAGGAATTTACGGAGTTGATCCCCGTCTATATCCCAATGCAAAAAAAATTGATACCATTAGCTATGAAGAAATTTTAGAAATGGCCAGTCTTGGAGCTGGTGTAATGCACCCTCGTGCAATTGAACTGGGTAGCAAATATGATACAAAAATATTAGTCGCTTCAAGTGAATTTGAACGTCCTGGAACGCTAATTAAAAAAGGAGATCAAACTATGGAAAGTCAATTCATTACCGGATTAGCCTTAGATAATGACGAAATTATGATCACAATTCAAGATATTCCCTTTAAAAAGAATGTGACGTCTTTATTATTTAGTCGCTTCGCAAATGAAAGCATTAACATTGATATGATTAGCCAAAGTGCTCCGATTAATGATTTAATTAATATTTCATTTACTGCCCCCTCTTCGGATATTGAGGATGCCAAAAAAATCCTCGATCTTTTCAAAGAAAAGAATCCTGGGATCGGCGTTATTATTAATGATGATGTTGCAAAACTATCCGTTGTTGGAAGTGGGATGCGAACCCAATCTGGGGTCGCTTCTCGATTTTTTCAACTCCTTACGGACAATGATATCCAACTATTAATGATCACTACTTCTGAAATTCGTATCAGTTGTATTATTAAATCAACCGATCGTGAGATTGCGGTAACAGCCACTGCAAAAGCCTTTAAATTATAAATTTTTATTGATAAAAGCTTGTAAACAAAGATAAAAAGCAGTCCCGACAATTGTTAAATCATGGTGTATGCCTATGGCAACATTAACTAGCGATAGCCTGTACGAATTGCCAGCATACAACATAGTTGGGACGGGGTTTGTCAACGCTCTGAAGCCTGTAGTGAATCATGATTCACTACAGGCTTATTTTTTATCGTTTATTTTTTTATTCTTTAGTGATCATTTTTTGTGTCACGATTATTCTCGTCTAAATCATTAAAATCAATATAATTTCCAGTTACAATATAATAAACTGTTTCAAAAATATTGGTTGCATGATCTCCGATTCGTTCTAAATAACTTCCGATAAAGGTAAAGATGGACCCTTGGAAAATATATTTCGTTTTTTCCATCATATAAATGAGGCATTCGTGATGAATTTGAAGATTTAACGCATCAATCTCATCTTCTAACTGAATAACGGTATCCATACTGGCAATATCCTCTTTGATAAAGGCATCAATTGAGAGTTTTAATAATTGTTGGGCTAATTCACATTCTCTGGGAATATCAATAAGTTGTTTCATATAGGTTTCATCTTTAAGTTCAATTACCCGTTTTGAAATATTCACTGCCAAATCTGCAATCCGTTCTAAATTTGTAATGATTTTATAGGTTGATGCTAATCGCCTTAAATCCGTTGCTACTGGACTTTGGGTTGCAATAACCTGACTGACAATAAGTTGCAGCTCAATTTCTTTATTATCGACAATATCATCCCGATTTATAACTGCTTGTGCTAGAATTCCATCCTGATTTTCTAAAGCAGCGACGGAATCAGCAAGCATTTTCTCTGTTATAGTTGACATTAATAAAATTTCTTTTTTAATCATTTCTAATTCTTTATCATATTCTTTTCTCATTTTTTCTCCTTAATCATCCAAAACGCCCAGTAATATAATCCTCTGTCCGTTTATCATCTGGATTTGTAAATATTTTTGGGGTTTCATTAAGCTCAACGACCTCACCCATTAAAAAGAAGGCAGTTTTATCGGATATGCGTCCTGCTTGTTGCATTGAATGGGTAACAATAATAATAGTATACTCTTTTTTTAACGTTGCTATTAAATCTTCAATTTTCGCTGTTGCAATGGGATCAAGGGCTGAGGTTGGTTCATCCATTAAAATAACTTCTGGATTCATTGCGATCGTTCGTGCAATACACAACCGTTGTTGTTGCCCTCCTGACAAACCTAAAGCCGATTTATTAAGACGATCTTTCACCTCATTCCATAGAGCTGCTTTTTCTAAACTATCCTTCACAATCGTATCGAGTTTTGTTTTATTTTTTAACCCTTGGCATCGTGGACCATAGGCTACATTTTCATAGATACTCATTGGAAAGGGATTAGGATTTTGAAAGACCATTCCAACTCGGGTGCGTAATTTTATAACATCACTATCCCTATTAATTTCTTCTCCATCAAAAATGATCTCACCACGCATCGTTACCGAGTCAATTAAATCATTCATACGATTTAAGCACCGTAAGAAAGTTGATTTTCCACATCCCGATGGACCGATAAAAGCAGTCACTTCCTTTTCATGTATTGCCATATTAATATTATTTAACGCTTGAAACTTCCCATAAAATAAATCAAGATTTTTTATACTAAATGTTGCTTTTTTATCCATATTTCACCTCATTTTTTATTAAAAACGTCTAACTTTCTTGAAACCATCCGTGATAGCATATTTAACACAATTACTATGAGAATAATAATAATCCCAATCGCACAGGCTAATTCAATATTCCCTTCTTCTTTTGCAACATAATACGCTTGAACTGTTAATGTGCTGCCTGGTGAAAAAAGAGTTCCTGGAATTTGAGCAACCGTTCCAGCTGTTAATAATAACGCTGCTGATTCCCCAATAACCCGACCAATACTTAATAAAACCGCGGTTGCAATGCCTGGCACTGCGCAGGGTAGCACGACTTTAAAAATTGTTTGTAGTTTTGTTGCCCCCAAAGCCAGAGACCCTTCTCTAAAGGATTTTGGGACGGCTTTTAAAGCTTCTTCTGTACTTCGTATTATCACAGGTAGTAGAATAATTGCCACTGTTAAACTCCCTGATAATAGTGAAATTTGAAATTTCAAAATGACAACGAAAAATGCCATTCCAAATAATCCAAAAATAATCGAAGGTATCCCTGCTAAGCATTCGGTTGCAAAACGTATCCCCGAAACAATCCGTCCCTTTTTAGCATACTCGGTTAAGAAAATCGCCGCAAAAATTCCAATCGGTAATGCAATCAGTAGCGATAATCCAATCATGTATAAGGTGGTAATAATATTCGATTTTATCCCACCACCTGGAGAAATCATCTTAATCTTTAGGGTTTTTCCGTCATCATTTAATAAGGTATTCACCTCGTCAAAAGATAACCCCGTCAACTCTGTGCCATTGATGCTTTCAATCACATAATCTGTTTTGATTTTTATGGGTGCTTGATTCGATTCCACCGCTTCTTTTAGTGGTGAATCTTTTTCAATATACGAAATAATAAAGTGATCTCGTATATCGGCATTATTTTCATAATGAACCGCACTAATTCCTGCCCCAATTTTTTCATTATATATTGGTCCCGAAATAAGCGTTTCATAATTTTTGTCATAGCTATTCTCTTTCTCAAAATCATTTTGCTCCATACTTAATGGCGTCTCTTTGGGTTCGACAAACGCATAAAAAATTTGATCATTAAAATCTCGGCTTAAAAAATTCCAATTAATCACACCGATTCCTTTTGCAAAAATAAATCCTACAATAAAAAACAAGACACAAACTGTAATTGCTGTTGCACCGTAGATCATAACCTTTGCGATACTATCTTTTGTTTTTCGTTTCATATTTCTAACTCTCGATCTTAGCTTTTACTAATTTGTTAACCACCACATTTATACTCATTATAAAGACAAACAATACGATCCCTGTTGAATACAAAAGTTCTTCATGCATTCCCGATGCATAGCCCATTTCTAGAGCAATATTGGTTGTTAGAGGACGCACTTGATCAAATAAACTTGTGGGAATACCTGCAATAGGATTCCCACAAACAAGCATCACGGCCATGGTCTCACCAATTGCTCGACCAATACCTAGAATAACGCCAGTCATTATTCCAGACCGAGCTGCAGGGAGCACAACATTAAAAATGGTTTGTATTTTTGACGCTCCTAAAGCATAGGAGCCTTCGCGATACCCTTTAGGAACGGCTGTAATGGATGTTTCGGTGATACTCACAACAGTTGGTAAAATCATAATTGCTAATACAATCATGGTTGCGAGCAATGATTCCCCTTGTGCCATTGGTGATATTTTTAAGACATAGGGCACAATCACCCCTAACCCAAAAACACCATATAATACCGAGGGAATCCCAGCTAATAATTCAACTGCAAAGCGAATGATTTTTCCAATCCGATTCCCAGCCATTTCTGCAATAAATACCGCTGTTAAAATTGCAATCGGTACCCCAATTATAATCGCACCCAGTGTTCCAACAAGTGACCCAATGATCATATAAAAAATCCCAAACAGATTTGATCCTGGTCGCCATTCCACACCTGAAATAAAATCCCAAAAGGGATAACTGCCACTGACAAAAGGCTTTAATCCATTATAGAAAACAAAAAACGTGATTGCTAAAAGACTCAGAACTGCCACCAATGCTGAAATTAAGAATACAACTTCAATTGTTTTTTCTATGCTTTCTTTGTGTTTGATTCTTTCCAAAAAAATACTCCTTCTCATCTTTTAAGTGTTTTTCTCATCCATAAAGATTTAATTCCTTTATTTTCTATTTTAAACTATAAACACGTTTAACCTGTTATCAAACATTCATAATTCGTGAATGTTACTATTCTAAAATAAGTGTTGCAATTTTTTAACACACGAAAGTGTTCACATCACCATTTTCATAATGTTTTATTATTAAAATGAAGATTCGCAAACACTTTTTTAGGACAACTAAACAAAAAGCTTGGTTATTTAATAGCTAAGTAGTACGCTCTACTTGTTACGTTATGAATTATACTACTTTAATTCCGCCTTTTTTTTCTACAATCGCTTGGCCTTCATCACTCATTAAAAAGTTTAAAAAAGCGAGAGTTACATCATCTGTTTTTGTTTCATCAACCATTGCTAGGAATAGCCGAGAAATTGAGTAGGTATTATTGATGATATTCTCAACTGTTGGTTTAACCCCATCCACTTCAATCGCAGATACGCTCGAATCAACAAAGGTTAATGATACATAGCCGATTGAATTATCATTCCCTGCGACCGTTGTTTGTACATTTCCATTTCCTTCTTTAATGGTTGCATCTGGTTTTAATTGTTCTTCGAAATCAAGAAGTTCTTCAACTGCCGATCGTGTTCCTGATCCATCTTCTCGTGATACAACAACAATTGGGGCATCATTTCCGCCAACTTCACTCCAATTAGTAATCCCACCTTTATAAATATTTGTAATTTGGTACTTGGTTAAATTTCCCACCCCGTTTGCAGGATTAACAATCACCGCAATCCCATCATAAGCAAAGGTGATTTCTTTTAAATCTGGTTTTTCAGCATCCTTTAATTCACGTGACGCACACCCAAATGAATAGGTCCCCGCTTTCGCTCCTTTAATCCCATCCGACGATCCAGTTCCACTATAGGTAAATTTAACATCAGGATTTAACGCTGTATACTCAGAACCTGCAGCATCAATGATTTTTTGAACCGACGTTGATCCCCCACCATTAATCTCACCTTTAGTGACTGTCACACTCGCATCCGATGTGCCAGAAGCACATCCAGAAAACGTTAGAACACTTACCCCTACTAATAAACCCAATACAACATTTTTCAATTTTTTTGTCATTTTTTCTCCCCTTTATTTTCCTAAGTTTTTATCACTTGACCATAGTCCTATCTTAGCAAACTATTCAATCACTTAGGTTTGTATTAGGTAAAGAAAGTGTTAAGATCGTGTTAATTCTTTTTCTTTTTCGGACAAAAAAATAAGGCTAAATCATTCTTGATTTAGCCTTATTTTGGCAACAAAATCCCGTCCCGATTAATTGTTAATCTGTTGTGTGCTGGCAGTTCGGATAGGCTACCGCCTGTTCGCCCTGAGGCACACACCATGATGTAACAATTATCGGGACTACTCTATATTTTTGTCTATAGTCTGGAAATAAGTCATTCTTGACTTAACCTTCTCAATCAATTCTTTTTTAGTTATGATGTAGGATTAATCGTCCGTATTACTTTATTTTACTCAAACATCAATTTATACAACAAACACGGAAGATTCTTTTATCTACCTGTGGGCATCATGGCGAATAGGCCTTAAGCCTGTCCGATCTTGTAGCACACTGCAATTAATCGTCCGTGTTTACCCTTTAATCAAACACCATATCTACAAAGTCACAATATTCGCGATAGAGTAGCAATCCTTCTAGAGGCGTTAGTGAATCACGAATTCCTTTATAATACCACGCTTGTTTTTCCTTACCACGAATAAAACGCTCCCATACCTCATCACCAATTACCTCATAATCATTTTTGATGTTTCGTATATTATCCAATTTATCAGCGCATGCTAACAATTGCATTTCATGCGTCGCTTCATTTTTTAAAAAGTCGATCGTATGTTGTTTTCGTTTTTCCCACGGAAGCGATTTGTCCTCAGAATCCGATGCCACTAATTGTGCGACGTGAGGGCCAAATTCCTTTTCAATGGTTTCAATCATAATTTCCGTATCTTCAACCGTATCATGAAGCAATCCAGCACAAATAAGATCCTCTTCCTTATTCGAATCCACATTATTAATTAAAAGTTTGGCAACATTAAATGGATGGGTAATATAAGGGGTTTTCGACCCTTTTCTAAACGTTCCGACATGGGCATTGGCTGCAAACTCAATCGCTTTTTCAATTAATTCCATCTTTTTCTCACTTTCCTCCATATAAAAATAATTATTTGAATACTTTTTTTAAAATCTTGTCATATACTGACAATAAATACGCCTCTGAAACAAAATCCCGTAGCTCATTAATTGGAATCCATGAAACAGCACTGTTTTCATCCGGTTTATTCCGAATAGGTTCCTTCTCCGAAGCAATAAAAACATACGCTACTGATAAATGAAGATGTGCTGATACATATGTTCCCCTTTTTATATGCCCAAAAACTGGTAAAATATCCAAAGAAATAATATCATCTGAAATAAAATCAAGCGTTTTTATTCCTGTTTCTTCAGATGCTTCTTTTTGCGCAACCTCAAACAGATCAGAATTACCATCTGCATGACCACCAGTCCAAGACCAGGATTGATAAATATTATGATAAACCATTAATACTTTATCCATCATTGCATTAAAAAGCATTGCCGAACTCGTTAAATGTGCAATTTTGTTTTCTCGCAACAATACATCATCAGGATTATTTTTGATAAATTCAATGATAATCTTTTGATCATTTTTTTCTTGATCCGTTTCTGGTTTAAACTGGACTATTTTTTCAATAGCGTTCATATCATCTCCCCTTTACCTTGGATAAAGTTAGTCGCGAGTTTTTTTCTCGAGGCCCTTTCCACTATTAGGTTACTTAATTGATTCGTTCATCTTTTTTCGCTATCTTTTAATACCGTCTAAAACGACTTTGTCGTGTAACAACTGGTTTGTCTTCCGCAATCGATACTTTTCGTAATCGTCCTTTTATATTTTTTGTTTGTAATTCTTTTAAGACGTCTTTCCCTTTATTATTTAAAATTTCGACAAAGGTTGATACATCTAAAATTGTAATCACACCAATATCTGCTGCAGTCATCCCTTCAATATTACAGAGGGTTCCAACGATATCAACCGGGCGCATTTTTGTTTTTTTACCCGCATTGATATGTAATTTCATAATTTCTTTTGTTAAATCATGAGCTTTATCTAATTTTCCTTCTGGTTTTTCTTGTAGTTTTTCTAAAAACGCTGGTTTTAATTGCATCACGTCATCCAAAATTGGAACGTCTTTTTTTAAGATTTCTTTCCCTGTAAAGTCTTGAATCTCTTTTATTAAATGTTCTTCTCTCCCTGAAACTAAGGTGATCGCTTTTCCTTTTTTCCCACGCCGTCCTGTTCGACCAATGCGATGAACATAGGTTTCTTTTTCCCATGGCACATCATAGTTAATCACGTGTGATATTTCATCAATATCAATCCCACGGGCTGCAACATCTGTTGCCACAAGATATCGAAACTCACCTTTTTTAAATCCTTGCATCACCCGTGTCCGATCATCTTGTTCCATTCCACCATGGATTTTTTTACACGCCCCACCACTTGCTTTTATAAGGACATTACTAATCGTATTGACGCGTTCTTGGGTATTACAAAAGATAATACAACTCTCCGGGTTTTCAATCACTAAAACATCTTTTAAAACCTGAAGTTTATCGGCGTTTCCAATGAAATAGACTTCTTGATGAATCGCATCCGTTCGTTTTACCTCGGCTTCAATTTCAACTACTTCGGGATGATTCATATATTTTTGCGATAATTGTTTAATGGATGGATCCAGTGTTGCCGAAAAGAGTAAGGTCACCCGTTCTTTTGGCATTTCATCAATGATTTCTTCAACCTGATCGATAAATCCCATATTTAACATTTCATCAGCTTCATCAATAATTAGATATTTGATTTCATCGGTTTTAAACGCCCCGCGAATAATCAAATCCATCACTCGTCCTGGAGTTCCAACAACAACATGTGTCTTTTGTTTTAATTCACGTTCTTGGCGTTTAATTGGGGATTTCCCAAATAATGCCGATACTTTTACCCGTTTAAAACGGCCAATATTAAAAATATCTTCATGCACTTGTAGCGCCAACTCGCGGGTTGGCGTCAATATTAAAACTTGTGGTTTATTTTCATCCCAGTCTAGTAATTCACACACTGGAATACCAAATGCTGCTGTTTTTCCACTGCCTGTTTGAGCCTTACATAAGATATCTTTTTTTTCTAATGCCAAAGGAATCACAGCTTCTTGCACCTTTGTTGGCTGTTTAAAGTTTAATTTCTCAATCGCTTTTAACAATTCATCACTAAGTTTATAATCACTAAATCTTTTTTCTTCTATCATTTTTTCACATTCTTTCTATTTTGGTTTTCATATAAAAAGTCATATTTTCTTTTCGACCAGAAAATATGACTATCATTCAGACTGTAGACAAAGATATAAAGTAGTACCGATAATTGTTAGATCATGTTGTGTGCATCAAGGCGAACAGGCGGTAGCCTGTATGAATTGCAAGCATACAACAGATTAACAATTAATCGGTACGGGGTTTGTCTCCAAACTGTATCATTTCTTATTATTTAAAAATCACATCTTTATTCTACGGTAACACTTTTTGCTAAATTCTTAGGTTTATCCACATCACACCCTCGAGCTACAGCTAAGTAATAGGCTAATAATTGAAGATAAACCACCGAAGGAATCGCTGTAATATCATCATCCATCCTTGGAATAACCCATACTTCATTCACTTCAGATTCAATGGATTGATGGCCTTCTTGAACAATCGCTAAAACAAACGCGCCTCGTGCTTTTACTTCTTTGATATTGCTCAACATTTTTTCAAACACATTATCTTGGGTACACAGCGCAACCACAATGGTTCCATCCTCAATTAATGCGATCGGTCCATGTTTCAATTCTCCTGCCGGATAGGCTTCTGAATGAATATAGGATATTTCTTTTAATTTCAATGATCCTTCTAAACAGGTATAAAAATCTAAGCCTCGTCCAATAAAAAACAAATCATTAATATTAGAATGTTCCTGTGCAAAAACCTTTATTTTTTCCTGTTCCGCTAAAACTTGATCCACTAAATTAGATGTATTTAAGAGTCCACGACATAAATGAAGGGATTCACTCTGCTCTAATTGGTGATTTAATTCTCCAAAATGAATCGCTAATAATAGCATACATCCAACCTGAGTCAAATATGCTTTTGTCGACGCAACTGCAATTTCTGGACCCGCATTGGTATACAATACATCATGGGCTTCCCTTGCAATTGAACTTCCAACAACATTCGTTATTGCTAACACACGAGCGCCTGCATCTTTTGCTAATCGAATCGCAGCTAGGGTATCCGCGGTTTCACCAGATTGACTCACCACAATTAATAAGGTTTGTTCATCAACAATGGGATTTTTATAGCGATATTCTGATGCTGCTTCGGTTTCAACCGCTAATCGTGCAAATTTTTCAAAAAAGAACTTTCCAACCATTCCCGCATGATAAGCCGTCCCACAAGCAACAATTTGAATCCGGTTAATTTTACTCATCGTCTCTTCATCTAAATTTATCTTATTGAGTTTAACCCCTTTTTCAGTACAACGTCCTGTTAATGCATCCGCCATTGCCTTGGGTTGATCCATCATTTCTTTCATCATAAAATGATCATAGCCACCTTTTTCGGCATCACCTGGATCCCAATCCACTTTAAAAATCTCTTTTTCAGCCAACTGTCCCTGTTCATCTAGGATTTTTACTGCGTCTTTTGTTAAGACTACAATTTCTCCATTATCAAGCAAATAGACATCTCGGGTATATTTTAAAATTGCTGGAATATCGGATGCAATAAAATTTTCACCTTTTCCAAGGCCAACAATTAATGGACTATCTTTTCGAACAGCAATGAGTTTGTCCGGCTCATCTTCAGAAAGAATCCCTAATGCATAGGATCCCTTTAATTTCTTTATTGCTAATTGAAGGGTTTCTAAAAGATCTCCAGTATACAGTTGACGTAATAAATGTGCCACCACTTCTGTATCCGTTTCTGAAACAAATAAATGCCCTGAATTTAAAAGTTCTTCTTTTAATTCCATATAATTTTCGATTATCCCATTATGAACAACCACTATTTGATTATTTAAACTAGAATGAGGATGCGAATTAACATTTGATGGTACTCCATGAGTTGCCCATCGTGTATGACCAATCCCAACATTTCCTCTAAGTTCTGTCTTTTCCAAAGCTTGAGTCAAGTTTTTTAATCGACCTTTTTTCTTAATCACACTGATTTTATCGTGATCAATGGTTGCAATTCCTGCTGAATCATAACCACGATATTCTAATTTAGAAAGACCATCAATCAGTACCTCTTGAGCCTGTCGATTTCCAATATAGCCAACAATTCCACACATAATTTTCTCCTGTTTTTGGTATTAATATGGCGCCTCTGTCCTAAAAATCACTTTTTAGTTTTATCCGTCATATGTTCAGGGCATCCGCCGAATTTTCGATACTCCCTGTCCTCGTCAACTCAATCTCTGTGTGGATTATCACTTGAGTTCTGGCGCTACATTTTTCTTTCAATCCATATTTTTTACAATTCTAGAAAAACCATTCTTATAATTATATCATAAACTGCATTAATAGACAATTAGTCCTTTTTAAATCTTAATAAGACGAGGGTTTTCTGCTCGAAAACTCTCGTCTCATCAAAAACACTCATTTTTTATTTTTTATTTTTTATTTTTTATTTTTTATTTAGGCAATGCCAAGTCGTTCTTCAATTAAAACTGCTAAATTCTTAGCCATACTTTCTAATTCTTCTTGATTTTTGCCTTCAATCATTACACGGACTAAGGGTTCTGTTCCTGACGGACGAATTAAAACTCTTCCCTGACCTTGAAAATGGGACTCGACTTCAAAAATTTGTTTTTGTATCATCGGATCTTTTAAATAGCCATGTTTTTTAGAATTTTCAACGTGAGCATTAACCAGTATTTGAGGATAAACTATCATTGATTCTGATAACGCCTTTGCATCGTGATCGGTATCCCGTAATAATGCTAAAAGAACCAAAGCTGTCAACATCCCATCCCCAGTAGTATTATAATCAAGCAATATTAAATGTCCCGATTGCTCCCCACCGAGATTATAGCCACCTTTGATCATTTCCTCTAATACATAGCGATCCCCAACGTTTGTTTTTATGGTTTGACATCCTGCATCCTGTAATGCGATGTCCAAACCAATATTACTCATCACTGTTACAACAACGGTCTCTTTATTTAAAATCCCTTGTTTACTCATACGTTGTCCAATAACATTCATAATTTTATCACCGTCGATAATTTTTCCTCCATTATCAACCGCTAAACACCGATCAGCATCACCATCAAAAGCAATCCCAATATCCGCTTTTTCGTCAATCACACGTTTTTGAAGGGGTTCTAAATATGTTGATCCACACCCATCATTAATGTTTATCCCATTTGGTTCGTTTCCAATGACAATCACATCTGCCTTTAAGTTTTTGAAAAAATCAGAAGCAATCTGTGATGCAGCACCATTAGCACAATCCAAAACAACTTTCAATCCCTTCAAATCTCCTGTAATAGCTTTTTGAATATGTTCTAAATACTGCTTTTCAGGATTTTTTATGAGTGTGACATCTCCTCCGGACTTTAATTCTACTGCTTTATTTTCTAATATTATCGTTTCAATTTTATTTTCGATTGTATCTGATAATTTATATCCTTGTCCATCAAAAAATTTGATCCCATTAAATTCGTAAGGATTATGCGACGCTGAAATCACAATACCTGCATCGGCATTCATTTTTCGGGTAATCACCGCAATCGCAGGGGTTGGCAAAATTCCAACAAGAAAAACATCTCCCCCAACTGAAAGAATCCCATCGGTTAATGCTTTCTCTAATGGTGTCCCTGAAATACGTGTATCCATTCCGATTACAAACTTAGGTTTATGGCGATTCATTGCTAAAACACTCGCACCTGCTTGTCCTAATTGATAGGCTAACTCTACGGTTAATTCTTTTTCAAAAACACCACGCACCCCATCTGTTCCAAATAATTTTCCCATTAATTATGTCTCCTTACTCATTTATAATAATCGTTTATGATCACTCATCATCGACACTGTTCTCAATTATTCCTCCACCTAAAACATCTCGCCCATTATATAATACAATAGACTGTCCTGGTGCAGGGGCTCTAACAGCCACGTGACTGTACATCATCCCCTTTTGATGATCTAGGACCTCTAGGGTTCCTTTATAACACGGTCCCCAACGACAGACTTTAAATTCAATTTCTTTATCTAATACCTCAACTGTTGGATTAATATATAAGTTTTTTACGGCAATTTTTTTCTTAAACAATAATTCTTCTGGGCCAACAATAATCGTATTTTTCTCAGGAATTATTTTCAAAACAAAAAGATCCGATTCATGATTAATTCCCATTCCTCGGGTTTGTCCTAACGTAAATTTATGAATCCCATGATGCCGTCCTAACACTTTTCCATTCGTATGAATAATCGGCCCTTGTGGCACTGGACCTGATCCATAAATTTCATTTTTTAAAAAAATCGAATGATTTCCCGTTCCAACAAAACAAATCCCTTGACTTTCTGATCCTTTTGAAATATCCGGCAAAATTTCGTTTATGCTCTCTCTCACGTTATCTTTACTATGATACTGCTGTAATGGAAAAATTAATTGTTTAAGCATTCTTTGATTTAAATGATATAAAAAATATGATTGATCTTTGTGTTGATTCTCACTTGCTAATAAGTGATATCCCAACCTATTTTTTTGAGTTTCAACGTAGTGCCCTGTTGCAATACGCGCATTTTCATACTCCGTTGCAATCTCAGATAAAATATTGAATTTAAACGCTTGATTACATAATATACATGGATTTGGCGTTTCTCCTATTTTATACCCATTAATAAACGGTTGAATAATCTTTTTTTTAAACTGATCTTGAAGATTAATAATACGGTGTTCAATTCCTAATCTTATCCCTATGTCTATTGCATTTTTCATTATTTTCTCGTCATTAAAAAAATCAAAGGTTACGCCAACAACATCGTAACCTTCATTTTTTAAATCATAGGCAGCAACGGCACTATCAATACCACCACTTAATCCAATAATTACTGTTCTTTTTTTATTTTCCATTTTCTATTTTTCTCTTAATATGAGCTGTGTAAGTTTGGTTTCTTTTTTCTTTAATAATTCAATCTTTGTTTCTAATGAGACTATCTCTAATGTATTATCACGTTTAATATCCCAATGATAAATATCTTTGTTTTTTTCGATAATATTCACAATTTCTTCTGTTAACCACGGATTACAGATTAATAGGGGGCCTAGGGTATTAGTGAAAATGCCTTTGTCTTTTAGTATCCCCTCTTCATTTGTTTGTCCATTGTTTCCATAACCATAGTTTAATTGACCAAAAACCGTTTCATTGTGAGTATCAATATCCATCATCTGAATTTGACTTCCAAAAATCGACATCTCAACTCCATTATAATTGATTGCATAATAGAGATCATCACCATAGACTGCTTTATTTTCAGTACAGTTTACATCGATAATTCCAAGACCTTTGATAGTCTCACCATTAGATCGTTTTATTTCTTTTCCAAATAGTCCAATCGACGTTCCGGTAGCTAAAAATGGACGGGTTTCAATAAACGTCTTTAATTCCAATTGATGCGGCTTTAAAAAATCAATGATTGATTGAAAATGAACCATCTCTCCTGGTGGACAAAACAAAAAATCATAATCATCTGGACAAAAATCATCGGTGTTTAGTGAAATTTGATCAACCTCAATTGCGTATCCCCGACGTTTCGTTTCAACTTCTAAGGCTAAGATATTTCCGCGTTCTCCATGAAGATATAAGGTATTTGGAAAAAGCCAGCCAATTTTAATGACTCTTTTCATTATTTTTGTCCTCCTTGAATATATTTTTTCATATTTTCAAAGGTTGCTAACCAAGTAATCAAATAGATATTATTCGTTTTTACCTTATCAATTTCTTCAAATATTTTATCCATGCTATCACTATTCATAATTGTTATTTTATCCTTACTTACTCCTTCATAAATCAGTCGATTGGCAGTATCATAGGATACATGCTCAGAAAAGCATAAATAACGCTCAACTTGTGATTGAACCAATGGTTTAAAGTCACAATCAAATGCATAGAAGGTATTTGTATAAAAAGGAACGAAATCTTCAATCGGATATAATCCCAAAGCCAACATTTTTTCTTCTGAATCAAATGCCATAACATTAAGGGCACTTTGTAGCGTTTCGGGATTTTCTTGTTTGATCCGCATATATTTTATAACTTTGTCTTTATAATGTAAAATTTCAAATCGCCCGCCAATGTTTTTAAATGCTTTGAAGGATTCTGATGCATTCGTTGGTGAAATATCACACAATTCTTTAGCAACAGCCAATGCACCACTATAGTTATACAACATAAAGGGTAAATCATAGGGCATCTCAAATTCAACACCGTTTAATTTAAATTGCTTCTTTTCAAAGTCAATCGCATTTACCTGATAATCTGGATTTTCTTTGCTTTTATAACCACAATTTTGACATGAAAACTGTCCAACATTATCCGTATTATAATAATCAAATTGAATATCATGATGACATTTTGGGCATGCTAATGTTGGATAATCTTTGGGTTTTTTAAATGATTCTTGATTCTTTTCGACTGAATAATAAAAAACTTTATCAGCTATTTCTTCAAAAGATTGCGATCGGGGTTCTTCATTATTTAAAAACAATCTCATATCCGAATGAAGACACGTTTTTATTTTTTGATAAATAAAATCTGGATCACCATTTCGCTGAACTTGATCTTTTTGTAAATTTGTAATCAACATATTTTTTGCAGGCAATTGTGCATAAATTAAAGGCAAATAGCGTTCATCTGTTTCAAAAATAAAATAATCAGTTTCTACTTTACCCGATAAATTCGATTCTTTTGCCAATATTGAAGCAATCCCCCCTAACAAATTCGCACCTTCGATATTTGAAACAACCTTTTTACCATTTGATTTTAATATATGGGTAATCAAATTTGTGGTTGTTGATTTTCCATTAGTTCCGGTAATAAATATCACCTTTGAATAATCAATATTTTTAAAATGCTTAACAAATTCAGGATCAATCTGCAATGCTTTTTCTCCTGGCAAATTTGTTCCGCGATCTTTACTCACAAGCTTAATAACCATTCCTATTATTTTTGCATACCAAAGTGCAAAATAAAACTTCATACTTTTTCCTCACATTTTCTAAATTAATAATTCCTTTTTTTATTCTTCAACAGTTATTTTTTAACCAACTATAAATAAACCCCGTACCGACCTACTTGTTAATCTATTAGTCTTGCAATTCGGATAAGCTAATGCCTGTTTGCCGTATGCACACACCATGATACAACAATTGTTGGTACTACTTTATATTTTTCTACAATCCTCGTACCGACCTACTTGTTAATCTGTTAGTCTTGCAATTCGGACAGGCTAATGCCTGTTTGCCGTATGCACACACCATGATACAACAATTGTCGGTACTACTTTATGTTTCTCTACAAAATTACATTAATTTAAATATGTTTTTTTGATACACATATAGTTTTTTATTATATAATAGGATTCTTTTCTTTTTCTGAATTAACGTCATTTTCTTCTTTTTCATCCGTTTCATCACTATGGTTTTGCCGACTAATTTCAGTTGCTCCTGCTACAACAGCTCCAACAAAACAAGCAGTACTAAACATCGATGTAAGTCCAATAATAATCGCAATTAATTCACTGTAAATCATCCCTTGAAACCGAATAGGATAAATATCACCATAACCGATTGTTGCAAACGAAACAATTAAATAATAAAACAAATCAAACGCATCCATTGCCACTTTACTACTTGTTTCAAAAAAACCAGGATGAATTTTAAAACAATTATAATCCATTAAAAATAAAATCCCGATTTCTGAAAAAACTAGGGCTAACATCCCTTTTAATATACTTGCCGATTCCCTGTTTTTTCTTTTTTTTGAAACCGTACTACTAATCGTTTTCGGATTAACAATCGCTCTTAACATAACCTTATAACACAATAACAAGGCAAAAAACAGTCCAACTAATCCTAATGGTAAATCCGGAGTTGAAATGAAATTTGAAAATATAACAAAACCATGACCTAACATTAAATAATAAATTAAATCAATATAACGTGATACAATATTATCTTGAAACTGATCCAATCGTATAAAAATACGTTGAATAAAAAACACAATAATAACAAATACAGTAAAGCTACCTGCAATTGCTAAAATTTCAGAAAGTATTATTTTATGATGCCCAACTATTACAAGAATTGAAATGATCAACAAAATACTCGACACGGTAATAAAACCATGTTTTTCATAACTTTCTGCTAATTTGACTAACGTTTTTCGTATTGGTTTTATTTTCCCTTTTTCTAAAACAACCACTTCTTTTCGATATCGGTCCATATTTTTATATAAAAATAATTCAAATAAAAAAAGAAATAAAATAAAAACATCATAAATAATAATGATTGTATTTCCATTAGCAAGGGTTTTATATACAGGAAGTACATTTGCAATCTGTTCCATTATATTCACCTTTCGTTATGTTTTATTAAATGCCATTAATCAATACTATTTTTTCTTTTCGCGTCATTTTTTTTATCGCTGCTTCTCTTCTAAGTGCCAATGATTTATTTCCCAAATTTTCCAAATAAACT
>LGOV01012000.1_pt4 | contig 20277 bp, 18 predicted proteins | sample 469881 | NCBI WGS metagenome assembly LGOV01 (sample SAMN03857199, study PRJNA290197) | marine sediment metagenome | biome: marine cold seep biome; feature: cold seep; material: marine sediment; isolation source: sample #5579, elevator 3A push core 41 containing 12 cm of sediment... ...
CTAGAAAAAATAATTTCTTTTACAAGAAAATTTGTAAAATACTATAATACAGAAATGGTACCTTATAATGTTTTACTTGATGGCTTTGAAGAAGGAATGACAATGAAAGAATACGATGAATTCTTTAATACTTTAAAAGAGGATTTAGTACCTTTCGTTAGAAAAGTTTTAAAAGATGGAAAACCGCTTAAGAGAGACTTTACTGAAGATTCATTTGACCCTGAAAAACAAAAAGAATTTTGTGATTATTTAGTGGATGTTTTTGCATTTGATCGTAATAATGGACTTATGAAAGAGAGTGTTCATCCATTTACTTGGGGAACTCATCCAACGGATATCCGTTTTACAACAAGATATCTAGAGAACTTCGTATTTTCGTCGATATTTGCTGCCATTCATGAATTAGGACATGCAACATATGAACAACAAGTAGATGAAAAATGGAATGACACAGAACTTAATGGCGGAACATCAATGGGGATTCATGAATCACAATCACGTTTCTATGAGAATATTATAGGAAGAAGTAAAGCTTTCTGGGAAGTTCATTATCCAAAATTCAAAGAACTTTTCCCAAAAGAACTTGAAGATATTTCATTAGATGATTTCCACCGTGCAACAAATAAAGTCGAAGCATCATTAATAAGGGTTGAAGCTGACGAACTAACATATTCAATGCATATTATGATTCGTTATGAAATCGAAAGAAAATTATTTTCACAAGAAATAGAAGCAGAAGATTTACCACGTGTATGGAATGAAAAGATGATGGAATATCTTGGTATTGAGCCAAAAACTGATACAGATGGAGTTTTACAAGACGTTCACTGGAGTGCTGGATTATTCGGATATTTCCCAACATATGCTTTAGGAAGTGCTTACGCAGCTCAGTTTTATTACACAATGATAAAAGAAATTGATATTGATGAATTAGTGAAATCAAATAACATTAAGGCAATTAATGATTGGTTAAAAGAGAAAATTCATAAATTTGGAGGAAGTAAGAATCCTCAAGAATTATTACTTGAAGTTACAAAAGAAGAATTTAATGCGAAGTATTACGTTAAGTATCTAAAGGAAAAATACACGAAATTATACCTGTAAACCCCTAAACAAAAGGAAAGACAATCATTTTATAAGGATTGTCTTTTTTAATATATAAATAAATTTGGACTAGTGTTATAATTAGAAGGAGGTGATAATATGGAATATATCAATTTAAGATATAATGAAAAAGCAGATTTATCTCTTGAACAGCTTGAAAAGGGAGCTTTTTTAACAACACAAGTTGGAGATTTGGTAAATACCATGACAATTGCTTGGGGTGGTATTAACTTTATTTGGGGTAAACCAGTCTTTGTAATTTATGTGAGGTATTCACGAGAAACCTATGAGATGTTAAAAAATACTAAGGAGTTTACCATAAATATTCCATTAAATGTCAATTTAAAAAAGGAATTAGCTTTCTGTGGTACAAAATCAGGAAGAGATTATGATAAAATTAAAGAGTGTAATTTTACATTATTGCCTGGTAGAGAAGTAAAAACACCAATTATTAAAGAATGTGATATGCATTATGAATGCAAAGTTATCTACATTCAAGCAATGGAACCAACAAATATTCCTAAGGATATTTTGAAAAGATATTATTCTACAAACAACTATCATGTTGTGTATTACGGAGAAATAGTAGATTCATACTTAATAAAAGGAGAGTAAATTATGGGAGAAATTATTAGTGGTAAAGAATTATCAAAAGAAGTTAGAGAAGAAGTAAGAGTAAAAGTTGAAAAATTAAAAGCCCTTTATGGAGCCGTTCCCCATCTTGCAGTTGTGTTAGTTGGAGAAGATCCAGCAAGTCAGAGTTACGTAAAAGCAAAAGGACGCGCTTGTAATAGAGCCGGAATGAAAAGCACAATAATTAGAAAAGAAGATACAATTACAGAAGAAGAATTATTAAAGATTGTTAAGGATTTAAATGATGATGATTCAGTTCATGGAGTACTAGTACAATTACCTATTCCAAAACATATTGATGAAAACAAAGTAATTGATGCAATTGATATTTCAAAAGACGTTGACGGATTCCATCCACTAAATGTAGGGTATATGCATTTAGGAAGAAATCCAATATTACCTGCAACACCAAAAGGTATATTAACAATGATCAAAAGCAAGAACATTGAATTAAAAGGTAAAGATGCAATTATTATTGGACGTAGTAATATAGTAGGAAAGCCTGTAGCTATGCTATTAATGAAAGAGCATGCAACAGTTACTATAGCTCATAGTAGAACAAAAAATCTTAAAGAAAAATGTCTTCAAGCAGACATTATTGTAGCTGCTGTAGGTAGAGCAAACACAGTAACAGCTGATATGGTAAAAGATGGTGTTGTAATAATTGATGTTGGTGTAAATAGAGTAGACGGTAAACTTGTTGGAGATTGTGACTTTGAAAATATTAAAGATAAAGCAAGTTTTATTACACCTGTACCTGGTGGAGTAGGACCTATGACAATAACTTCATTACTTGAAAACACTGTAGAATGTTTTGAAAGAATAATGAAAAAATGATTGAAAGATATCGAAGAGATATTGTTCAAAATATTTTTACGGAAGAAAGCAAATTTAATGCATTTCTGCAAGTAGAAATTTTAACAGCTGAAGCTTGGAGTAAATTAAATTTTATACCAGAAGAAGATATAAAAAAGATAAGAAAAAACGCTAAGTTTAGCGTTAAACGAATAAAAGAAATTGAACGAGATACTAAACACGATATCGTTGCTTTTACAAGATGTGTTAGTGAATCACTTGGTGAGGAAAAGAAGTGGGTTCACTACGGACTAACAAGTACAGATGTAGTTGACACTGCAAATGGATACATTATTAAACAAGCTAATGATATTTTGTGGGATGATCTTCTTAAGTTTCAAGAAGTGTTAAAAAAACAAGCATTAAAATTTAAAGATACACCATGTATTGGAAGAACACATGGAATTCATGCTGATATTACTTCTTTTGGATTAAAATGGGCTCTTTGGTACGATGAATTTAATCGTCACCTAGAAAGATTCCAATTTGTAAGAAAAGAAGTAGAAATCGGAAAAATTAGTGGAGCAGTTGGTAATTTTGCAAATACACCTCCGTTTATTCAGGATTATGTTTGTGAAAAACTAGAAATTGATTCAGCAAAGATATCCACACAAACATTACAACGAGATCGTCACGCAAATTATATGGCTGAATTAGCGTTAATAGGCGCTTCAATGGAAAAAATAGCTACAGAAATTCGGCATCTTCAACGAACTGAAGTTCGAGAACTAGAAGAATTCTTTAATAAAGGACAAAAAGGTTCAAGTGCGATGCCTCATAAAAGAAATCCAATTAGTTCAGAGAATATCGTAGGTTGTTCAAGAGTTTTAAGAGGATACATGGTAGCTTCATATGAAAATATTCCTTTGTGGCATGAAAGAGATATATCACATTCATCTGTTGAAAGAATAATTATTCCGGATGCTGTTATGTTGTTAGACTATATGTTAAATAGATATTCAAAAGTTTTAGAAAATCTTACTGTCTTTGAAGATAAGATGTTAAAAAACATATATTTAACAAATGGAGTGATATTTTCACAAAGAATTTTATCAAAACTTATTGAAAAAGGATTATCTCGAGAAAACGCATATGATGAAATTCAAGTATTATCAATGAAAAGTTGGGAAGAAGGACTAGATTTTAAAGATTTGCTTCTCAAAAACAAAGAAATTAGCAATTATTTATCAAAGAGTGAGATAGAAGAATTATTTAATATCAAATATTTCTTGAGAAATGTAAATATTATATATAAAAGAGTTGGAATTTTATAATTTTTAAAACTGTTAGGAGGAATAATGAGATTAGTTAAAATTCTCATCAGCATAACTGTACCATTATTCTTGTTGATGCTATTTGCCTCACTATTGACGACTAAACCATACTTATTAGTATCTGAAGGATTATACGAATCTCATAATGATATTTATTATGATTATGATTATGTAGTGGATAGAATTATTGGGTATTTAAATTACCAATATGATGATTTAGAGTTTGGTAGTGATGAGTTTGATCATTACATATTATTAAGTGATGACGCAATAAGACACATGGAAGACGTTAAAACCTTATATACATCATTACGAATAGCAGCTGTTTTATCGTTTATTGTAGGGGTTTCTCTATCAATGTATCTCTATAAAAAAGATAAAAAAGAATTCTATTTTACCTACAGATCATTACCATTAGGAGTAATTTACGTAATTGTGTTTATAGGAGCATATTTATTAATTGATTTCAATCGAGCATTTAGAATATTTCATAATATATTATTTAGTAATGATCTATGGCTGCTTGATCCTGATGATATTTTGATTGTTTTACTTCCAAATAATTTTTGGATAGTTAGTGGATTTATTGTCTTAGGGTTATTTTCTATTGCTATGGCAATTATTTACTATTTAAACAGTAAAATTATAAAGAAAGTGCTTTGAGAGCGCTTTCTTTTTATTAAGGATTTCATTCTGTTGCTATCTCACAAAAAATTTGTTAATATTAAATCTGGTTGGTATTATATATGATCGAAAATATGGTTCGATTGTCTCTACCCCGTCACCGTAAAAGATGGGACTATAATGCACTAATAGGATAAAAGAGATAATTCTCCTTTTTTTGAATTATGATATCAATCAAATCATACAAAAATGGAGGATTTTTTTAATGGAATTTATTAAATCTTACTTCAAACTTGAAGAAAGAGGTACGACTTTTAGTACCGAATTAGTTGCTGGGTTAACTACGTTTCTAGCAATGGCTTACATTTTACCGGTAAATAGTTTCATGTTAGCAAAAACTGATATACCACTAGGTGGAGTATTCTTAGCAACTGCATTAGCTGCTGGATTAGCTTCAATATTAATGGGAGTTTTAGCTAATTTACCTGTAGCATTAGCGCCAGGTATGGGATTGAACGCTTTCTTTACTTACACGTTAGTATTTACAATGGGTCTTTCTTGGCAAGCTGCATTAGCAGCAGTATTGATTTCTGGAGCATTATTTTTCATCATTTCAGTAACTGGATTAAGGAAAATGATTATTAATGCAATACCAGCGGGGTTAAAATTTGCTGTTGGTGCTGGAATTGGGTTCTTTATCACTTTTATTGGACTTAAAAATGCCGGGATAATTGTATCCGGTCCTACTTTAGTTCAATTAGGAGATTTAGCTCACCCAACGGTATTACTTGGAATATTTGGAATTTTACTTGTTATTATACTTTATTCAATGGGTAATAAATTTGCACTGATTATTTCTATTGTATCAACTGCTGTCTTAGGATTATTATTAGGTGTTATTTTTCCATCAGCATTTGAGTTTACTTATACAGCAGAAGTATTTGGAGTTGCGGAAACAAGAAATTATTTCTATATGCCAGAGTACAGTAGCTTTAGTTTCTTAGAAATGTTGAGTGATGCGGGAGACACTATATTTGCTGCATTTGGAGCATTTGGTGAATTATTTAGTCATCCTGAAGTATTCACAATTATATTTGCTTTATTATTTGTAGATTTCTTTGATACTGCAGGAACATTAATGGCAGTAGGAAATCAAGCAGGATTAGTAAATGATGAGGGCGAAATAGTTGGTTCTGAAAAAGCATTATTAGTAGATTCAATTGGAACAATGACTGGAGCAATATTAGGAACTTCAAATGTAACTTCTTATATTGAGTCAGCTACAGGGATCGAACAAGGTGCAAGAACGGGATTATCAAGCGTTGTTGTAGGATTATTATTCATATTATCAATTGTTGCATTCCCATTATTAAGTATAATTAATGGTGTGCCTGTTGCCTTCGATATGTTTGGAGACAATATTTACTACTCTCCAGTAACAGCAATGGCTCTAGTATTAGTAGGAGCTTTAATGGTTGGACAACTTAAAGAAATTGATTGGACAGATAAAGCAATTGTTATACCAGCATTCTTAACAATTATTATGATGATGTTAACATTTAGTATCGCAACAGGTATTGCTGTTGGATTTATTTTCTATCCAATCGTAATGTTAGCACAAGGTAGAGGAAAAGATGTTAATAAGATAATGTATATATTAGGAGTTTTGTTTGTACTTAACTTTGTTCTTACAGCATTAGCTTAGAAATATTGTAAATTTTTACAAAAACAAATAAATTAAAAGGAGTAGTTGAACGAAACTACTCCTTTTTGTTAATATATTCTTGGTTTTTTTGACATTTTTTGACATCACAATTAATACACCAAAGATTTTTGTTCGAAATTTGGTAAAACATTTGGGGATTTTTAAAATGTTGAAATTCCCAGTATAGAAAAATGATAACTGCTAAGACAAAAATACTTATTGTATAGAAATTAGGAATAAATATTAGAATTGCAAATTTCATTAATCGATCCCAATTACTAATTCGACAAGTATTACAACATGAATTTTTTAAAAACAAATTTTGAAAAGGACACCATAATACAATACAAAAATAATCTGAGAAATTTAATGCAAAAAATATTAGGTAAATAAATTTACGATCAAACCAATCATAAGACAAATAAGATAATCCAAATATTACAATTATCCCAAAATAGATGATAAAAATCATAAAAGCAGTTTTATTATTACTTTTTACCTGATTTTCAAGTTTGTCTTGATTATAATTTGGAACCTCAATATATTTTTTCTTGTCCATTTTTGATGAGTAAATCATATTATTGAACTTAGGTAATAAAATAATTACAGAATCAACCAAAAAATAAATGAAAAACAACGGAAAAAGGTAATTTTCAATAACATAAACTAATTCTTTAAAGAAAATAACAAAAATAACAGCATTTATTAGTAATGTTAACGAAATTGCAAATTTTAAATCAATTTTCTTCATAATATCACCTGATATATATTATAATACTAAAAGAAAGTGTTTACAATATTCAAAAATTTTACTACAATATGAATAAGAAAAAAGAAGGTGATTAGCTTTGCGAAAATTAATTGATGAAGAAAAAATGATTAGAACAATTCGTAGAATTTCACACGAGATTATTGAAAGAAATAACGACTTATCTAATATTATACTTCTTGGTGTTGTTAAAAATGGAGTACCATTAGCAAAAATCATCCAGAAAAACATAAAAAAGATAGAAGAAATTGAAATTCCTGTTCATAATTTAGATATTTCAGGATATAGAGATGACATTGATGTCACTAATTACGATAAATTGGATGTTGATTTATCTTCTAAGGTCGTTATTATTGTAGATGATGTATTATTTACTGGTAGAACTGTAAGAGCTAGTATGGATGCAATAATTGATTTAGGAAGGCCTTCAACAATTCAACTAGCAGTGCTAATTGATAGAGGACATCGAGAACTTCCAATACGAGCAGATTATGTTGGTAAAAATATGCCAACTAATTTTGAAGAAAGTATTAAAGTAAGTTTTACAGAAGATATAGGTATATTCATACTTGATAAAGAGGAGAAAAAATAATGGAAAACATTAAAAAATTTGATACAGAACTTTATGAAGCAATTATGTTAGAAAAAAAACGACAAGAATCACATCTTGAGTTAATTGCATCAGAAAATTTTGTGAGTAAGGCAGTTTTGGAAGCACAAGGAAGTGTATTAACTAACAAATATGCTGAAGGATATCCAGGTAGAAGATACTATGGTGGATGTGAATTCGTTGATATGGCTGAAAATCTGGCAAGAGATAGAGTAAAAAAATTATTTAATGTTAAATATGCTAATGTTCAAGCACATAGTGGATCAACAGCTAATATGGGAGCTTATCGTGCTATTATAAATCATGGAGATACTGTTCTTGGTATGAGTTTAGATCATGGAGGTCATTTAACCCACGGACATCCATTAAATTTTAGTGGTATAGATTATAAGATTGTTAGTTATGGGGTAGACGACATAACCGAACAAATAGATTATGATGAATTAGAAAGAATTGCATTAGAAACAAAACCAAATGTTATTGTTGCAGGTGCAAGTGCATATCCTCGTAAACTTGATTTTATAAAATTTAGAGAAATCAGTGATAAAGTAGGAGCAATATTAATGGTTGATATGGCACATATAGCAGGACTTGTTGCAGCAGGATTACACCAAAATCCATGTGAGTACGCTGATATTGTAACTTCTACAACACATAAAACATTAAGAGGACCTCGAGGAGGAATTATTCTTACTAATAGTTTTGAAATATATAAGAAAATTAACCGTGTTATTTTCCCAGGTATTCAAGGTGGACCATTAATGCATGTTATTGCTTCAAAGGCTGTAGCCTTTAAAGAAGCGCTTTCCCCAGAATTTAAGGAATATCAAAAACAAGTAATAATTAATGCTGATGCTTTAGCAAAAGCTTTAATAAAGCTAGGATTTAAAGTAGTTTCAGGTGGAACTGATAATCATTTAATCTTACTTGAAGTTAAATCTTTAACAGGATTAACAGGAAAAGATGCTGAAAAAATACTAGATAGTGTAAATATTACAAGTAATAAGAACACAGTTCCAAACGATACTGAAAAACCATTTATTACAAGTGGTATTAGATTAGGGTCACCAGCTATTACAACAAGAGGATTCCAAAAAGAAGATATGGAAATAATTGCAAAATGCATTTATGACACATTAATAAATCCAGAAAATGAAGAAATACTTAAAAAAGTAAGGGAAACAGTAAAAGAATTAACAACTAAATATCCATTAAATTATTAATTGTTATTCTCATTCACAAAGGAGTGATTATATGAGAGTTGTAATAATTTCATCAGACGGATATCTTGATAAGAGAATACAAAGAATATTAAAGCAAAGTGATATCAATGGTGATATCAAAAACAAATTAACAAGAAATATGTTAAATTTATACGATTGTATAGTGTATTCTTATAAAAACGAGATACCCAACTTGCCAAAAGTAATTGAAAGTTTAGTTTTAGAAAGAAAAGTGTTAGTAATATACATAAATAATAAAACATCAATAGGAAGTTTTTATAATGTTCTTAACGATATGTATTTTAGTATGCTAAATGAAATGTCTTTAGAGTTTGAATTACCAATTATTTTAAGAACGACTACTAAATACATTAAGAAAATCAATCAACTTCAAATAGAAAATACAGACCTAAGTATACAACTAACAACACTTAAACTAACAAATAAAGCAAAACGTATTCTTATAAAAAAAGGGCTTAGTGAAGACGAATCCCATCAGTATATTCAGAAAAAAGCAATGGATTTAAGAATAACCAAAAGAAAACTTGTAAACCTTATCATTGAAAATAAGATTGACATTTAATAATGCCTTATTTATAATTGATTAGGTAGACAAAGGTGTCTCATAAAACAAAAAATATTTAATGGTGTCAAAGCTGACAAAGCTTTTTGACACCATTTTTTTATAATTTGAGGAGGAGAAATAATGGGTAAATTTACAAAAGCATCAATATTAAAGAATGCAAAAGAAGAAAATGTAAAGTATGTAAGGTTATGTTTTACAGATATTCACGGTGTTATTAAAAATGTTGAAATTCCAGCAAGAAAACTAGAAGAAGCATTAGATAACGAGATTATGTTTGATGGTTCATCAATTGATGGCTTTGTTAGGATACAAGAAGCAGATATGTATTTAAGACCTGAATATGATTCATGGCTTATATCTTCATGGGAGCAAACAACATATGGGAAAGTAGCATTATTGATATGTGATATATATTTACCTAGTGGGGAAGCATTTATTGGAGATCCAAGAGGAATATTAAAGAGAAATGTTGCAAAAATGAAAGAAATGGGATTTGGATCTTTTAATGTTGGTCTTGAGCCAGAATTTTTCTTGTTCAAACTTGATGAAAATGGAAGACCAACTCTTGATTTTAATGATAATGGTGGATATTTTGATTTGGCTCCAGTAGATGGTGCAGAAGATTGTCGAAGAGATATAGTTTTAGAATTAGAAAGAATTGGGTTTAATATGGAAGCATCTCATCATGAAGTTGCTCCGGGACAACATGAAATCAATTTTCAGTATGAAAATGTAATAGAATGTTGTGATCAACTACAAATATTTAAAGTAATAGTGAAGAACGTTGCAAAAAGACATGGATTACATGCAACATTTATGCCAAAACCACTATCTGACATCAATGGTTCAGGAATGCATACAAATTGTTCTCTTAATGATAAAGACGGTAACAATGTCTTTTATGACCCCAAAGGGGAAATTGAATTAAGTGATATTGCAAGACAATGGATAGCAGGAATAATGAAAAATGCCCGAGCTTTTACAGCGATTACAAATCCTACAATAAACTCGTATAAAAGATTAGTACCAGGATATGAAGCGCCTTGTTATGTGTCATGGAGTGATGCTAATAGAAGTGCTATGATAAGAATTCCAGCTAAAAGAGGAAATGCTACCAGAGCAGAAATACGAAGTGTTGATCCCTCAACTAACCCGTATTTAGCTATGTCAGCTATCTTAGCTAGTGGTCTTGAAGGAATTGAAAAGAAACTAGAATGTAAAGATAGAGTTTATATAAATTTATATGAATTAACAAGAGATGAAAGAGAAGTTATGGGAATAGAAAATCTACCTGAAAACCTTAAGGACGCGCTTAAAGCGCTTAGACGTAACTCAGTTATTCAAGAAGCTTTAGGAAGTCATGTAGTTGAGAAATTTATGGAGGCCAAACATAAAGAGTGGGACGATTTTAGAACGAGTGTAACGGAATGGGAAATTAATAAATATCTAAATGTTATGTAGAAAACACTGGGAAATCCCTTTATTGAAGCATCACAAAATAAAAAGAGTTGATAAAATATCAACTCTTTTGTTTGGATTCTTCCTTAAGATTTACAAGGTCGCTTGTTGTAAATGTATATTTAGTATTGCAAAATTGACAAACTGTTTCAATATCTTCTGCTTCACTAATTAATGTATTGAGTTCTTTTTCTCCTAAAGAGATAAGTCCCTTTTCAAACTTTTCACGTTTGCAGTCACATTTATAATTTATATCAAGATGCTCTAATAATTTATAGGAATTTCCTGATAATTCAGAAATAATTTGTTCAGGAGAGTAATTATTTCTTATCATCTCACTTACTGGCGAAATATTCTTTAATATATTTTCTATTTTATCTAGAGATTCAGCTTTACAACCAGGCATAACCTGTAAAATGAAGCCTCCACTCGCTAAAATAGTATTATCATCATTTACTAAAACTCCTAAACCAACTGCACTAGGAATTTGTTCGCTAACAGTAAAATAATATGCGAAATCATCACCAATTTCACCAGTTTGAATTTCAGAACTAGAAGTAAACATATGTTTAACCTTTAAATCCTTTGTTACGTGAATAAAGCCATTTCCAACTGCTTGTCCAACATTTAATTTACCACTATTATACTGTAAAAAGATGTGCGGGTTACCAACATAGCCTCTTACTTCGCCATAAGCGTTTGTTGTTGCCACCATTCCACCTAGAGGACCATCGGATTCTACTCGTACTGTAAGTTCTTGATCACCTTTATACATTGCTCCCATAATTACAGTTGCCGATAATAGTCTACCAAATGCAGCCGCACTAGTAGGCCACAAATCATGTACTTTTTGAGCATGTCCGACAAGATTTGTCGTACTTGCTGCATAGATTCTTACTGTTTCATCATAAGCAAAAGCTTTTACTAAATAATCTTTCATATAAATCACCAAAATTATTATAACATTAATTTGCAAAAATAAAAGTATTTCATATTTGCATTTACTTTTCTGTTTGTGTAAAATAGGTATTACTAAAGAAAAGGTGAATAATATGTTTAAAATCGCAGATATAGAAATAAAAAATCAAGTTGTAATAGCGCCGATGGCAGGCGTTTCTAATATTGCTTTCCGTACAATAATGAAAGAATTTGGTGCGGGGCTTATTTACGCGGAAATGGTTAGTGATAGAGCGCTTCTTTATCGTAATGAGAAAACAATGAGAATGATAAAGGTTGTGCCAGAAGAAAGACCATTAACAATGCAAGTTTTTGGAGCCGATAAAGAGAGTATTGTTGAGGGAGCCAAAATAATTGATCAAGAGTCTGATTGTGATATAATAGATATTAATTTTGGATGTCCTGTTAATAAAATTGTAAAAAATGATGCTGGAGCTAAGTTATTATTAGATCCTATGAAGATATATGATATTGTTCAAGAAGTTGTGAAAAGTGTTTCTAAACCAGTAACTGTAAAGATGAGAACAGGATGGAATAACGATACTATATATGCCGTGGAAATCGCTCAATTATGCGAAAAAGCAGGAGCGAAAGCAATCGCAATTCATGGTAGAACAAGAAGCCAAATGTATTCTGGAAAAGCGAATTGGGAATATATTAAACAGGTTAAAGATGCTGTTAATATCCCTGTTATTGGGAATGGTGATATACATACACCCGAAGATGCAAAAAGAATGTTAGACGAAACTGGTTGTGATGCGATTATGATAGGGAGAGGTGTTTTAGGAAACCCATGGCTGACTTCGCAAACAGTAGAATACTTAGAAACAGGGAAATATCAAAAAGTTATTAGTGATGAAGACAAACTTAACAGAATTATAAATCACATGGAGCGCTTAATTGAGCTCAAAGGTGAAAAAATAGCACTTCTAGAAATGAGAACACATGCCGCATGGTATGTTAAAGGTATGAAAGGTGCAACGTTTGTAAAGAGAGAAATATCAAAAATTAGCACTAAGGAAAACCTAATTATTTTATTAGATAAATATTTAGAATTTTTAAAAGAAGGACCTAGTTAGGTCCTTCTTTTATTATATAGTTGGCATATTTTGCTAATTGAAGTTGTGATAATTCGAGTTCTAATATTGTTCCTTCATTGGAATAATATTGATTAATTATATGAGCGTTTTGATTAAGATAAGAAACTAAATCTCCTTCAGTAAAAGGGATTAGTAGTTTAATTTTCTCATAATCTTTAAATATCTCTTTTTCAACAAAATCAAATACTTGGGAAACCCCTTTAGTATCAAGTAAACTTACAATTATGTAAGGAAAGTTATTTGGTTCTATTTCATAATCAATTAGATCATATTTGTTATAAATGTATAGTACAGGTATATCAGGCACACCAATTTCTTTTAGAGTTTCTTGTGTAACTTCTATTTGTTTTTCATAGTATTCATTACTTGTATCAACAACGTGAATTAAGAAATCAGCTTCAGTTATCTCTTCAAGAGTAGATTTAAATGATTCAATAAGGTTATGTGGTAAATTCGACACAAAACCTACGGTATCAGTAATAACAAAATTTTTATTACTGTTTAATTGGATATGTCTTGTAGCTGTTTCTAGAGTTGCAAATAACATATTATGAGTAAACACTTCTTTACCTTTATTTTCTTCAGCAATATTTACAAAAGCGTTTAGTAGTGTGGATTTACCAGCATTTGTATATCCAACAATTGCTACTTTCTTTATATTAGATCTATTACGATTTTTCCTTTGTACTTTTCTTGATTTAACAATCTCTTCTAATTCTTGTTTTAACCTTGTTCTATCAGACAATATTCGACGGCGGTCTAACTCTAGTTTTTTCTCACCAGGACCTCTTGAACCAATACCACCTTGTTGTCTATTTAAACTAGATCTTAGTCCAGTTAATCTAGGCAACATATAGTCTAACTGTGCTATTTCCACCTGTAACATTGCTTCCTTTGTTTTAGCTCGAGTGGCAAAAATATCAAGGATTAAAAGGGTTCTATCAATAACTCTGCAATCAATTATTTCTTCCAAATTACGGATTTGTGAACCTGATAACTCATTATTAAAAATAACTATATCTGCATCTAAATTTATGACGAATTGTTTAATTTCTTCAACTTTTCCTGAACCAATATAAAAAGCGGAAGTGATTTTGTGTATGGATTGAGTAACAGTATAAACTACTTCAATGTTACTTGCTCTCGTTAAATTCTTTAATTCTCTCATATAGTAATTAATCATTCCATCATTAGTTAAATCTGCGCCAACTAGTACTGCTTTTAACATAGTTATCACCTCTTTTATTTTTGAACTCAATTATATTATACAGAAAAAGGCACAAATCTGTGCCTTTTATATTATAATCCGCATTTTAATTGAGCATTACAGTTGGTACAAGTATGACAACCACCAATATTTTCAACAGTTCCTTCTAAACATATTGGACATATATCACCAGGTTCTATTCCGATATTTCTATCTTGTCTATCATTTCTTAAACCAATTGTTTTTACTTCTTTTGGTTCTTTTTTCTCTTCATCTAATTTTACCCCTAGTTCAGCGATATCCACTTGTTTTGGAGAAGATATTTTTTCATCTTCACCTCTAGATAAAGTAAGAACTTGAGAATCTCTAGAACCATCAACATAAACAGTTCCACCTTTTGCTCCACCCGTATATAATCTCATATATACTTGTTCAACTTCTTCAACACTATAGCCTTTTGGAGCATTTACTGTTTTTGAAATTGATGAATCTACCCAGTTTTGAATTACACATTGAACATCAACATGTTCTTCTGGAGCTAATTCCATTGCACTTATAAAGGTTTCAGGTAAGGTACTTTTAGTATATCCAGGATATGCTTTTAAATACTCATCGACGATTGGAGCATTTACTTCAATGTATTTTCCTAATCTTCCGCTTCTGAAATATGAGAAACCAAAGTAAGGTTCTAATCCCGTAGAAACGCCAACCATTGTTCCTGTAGAACCTGTTGGTGCTATTGTAAGTAGGTGTGAGTTTCTTATTCCGTATTTTAATATGTCATTTTTAAGATATTCCGGTAACTTCTTAATATAGCCACTTCCCACTAGTTTTTCACGACTTCCATACTGATCTAGGAATGGGAAAGACCCTTTTTCTTTAGCTATTTTTATTGATGCTTCATAAGAGTTAATAGCAATAAACTTAAATAGTTGATCAATAAGAACGTTTCCTTCTTCAGATCCGTAGCGTTTATTTGTCCAAATTAGTAAGTCATGAAGCCCCATAACACCTAAACCAATACGTCTTTCACCTAAGGCTTGTGTTTTATTATCATCTAAGAAGTAATGTGTTTTATCAATTACATTATCTTGCATTCTAATAGCTGTTTTAATAGTAGATTGCAATTTATCCCAATCTACTTCCGCATTTTCTTTGTTAACCATATTTGCTAAGTTAATAGCTGCTAGGTTACATACTGAGTAAGGTGCAAGAGGTTGTTCACCACATGGATTAGTACATACAACTTTTTGGTCATAACCTTGTGCATTAGTCATTTCATTAGCATTATCGATAAAGAAAATACCAGGTTCTGCGGAGTAAGTTGCGCATATATTAATTAAATTCCAAAGATCTTTTGCTGGTAGAGTATTATAGGTTTTTACACGGTATCCCATCTTTTTCCATTCTCTAACATCACCGATATCCATCCATTTTTCATCATAATCTGCTTTTTCTTTTCCAGTATAAGAATCTACATCAGGAAATCTTAAATCATAATCAATATCGGCATCAACTGCATCCATAAATTCTTTTGTAATGGCAACACTAATATTAGCTCCTGTTAAGAAATCAGGATTATTTACTTCATAGTGCCCTCCTTTATTGATGCTTTCAAAGGCAGTATCTACTATTTGTTTAGAGAAAATGCCTGGAGTAAGACGAGATTGCTCTAAAATATATTCATTAATTTGAATTTCTGATTCACTTAAAGGAACAAACTTAAGTTTAGCTTTTGCAGCTGCTACAATGGAATCATCATCAATAGTATCAATTAAAAATTGCAGTATTTTAGGATTTTGCATTTTAGAAATAATAAATTNNACAATATCTGGGTGCCAATCAGCCATCATAATCATTTGTGCTCCACGTCTAGATCCACCTTGTTCGACAAGATGTGTTAATTCACTTAAATCATGAAGCCAACTAACTGCGCCACTTGATTTACCATTAACACCTTTAGCTAAACTGTTTTTAGGGCGTAAAGAAGATCCATTAGTACCAACTCCACCACCACGACTCATAATTTCCATAACTTGTTTTCGATGATCACTTATTCCACCACGTGAATCATGAATAAACGGCATAACAAAGCAATTGAAAAAAGTAACGTTAGTTCTACTTCCTGCTCCAAACAAAACACGCCCTGCTGGAACCAAGTTTAAAGAAGAAACCTCGTTATAAAAAGCTTCTATAGTTTCTTCACTCTCATCTTCACCTAGATGATGAGCTAATCTTTTCGCAATTTGTTCAAAATATAATTCTAAAGGTTTATCAATTTGGCGCTTTTTACGCTTAATACAACCATCTCTATCAGCATCCTCAGCGCTCGCTAAAGACGCTTGTTCCAGCTTGATAGTAACCCAATCGTTATCTATTTTAGTAACGTTACCGATACCTCTTGCTGGAAATTTAGGATCATTCTTAACAATAGTGATTACTAAATCACCAATACTCAAAGTTGATAGAGTTAAATCCTTTTGTGTATATCGATCTAGCATAACCAATCGAGATACACCTTCAAAAGTCATTTTCATATTGCTCGTTATAGGAAAGAGATGTTTAAATTCTCTTTTAATATCGGTATTAAGTTTCTCTATTAGATTTTTACCATATTCCACCATCATTTTTGCCCCCTTAAAAGAAAGTGTGCTTCTATTATATAATAATAAAAAATAAAATTACAGTCTTGACTTTTTTTTATTACTGTGAAATCCCTCTATTTAGCCGTTTATTATAACAATGTTTTTTTATAAAATTTATACATTTTGTCGTTGTTTTCTTATTTATAATTTTACTATTTTCGATTGAAATGACATCATATTTACAAAGATGATAATGAATAAAATATTTTTCTTTCTTAATTGGATATAAAAACTATGCTATAATATACAAAAGGAGTGGTTTAAATGAGTGATTTTGATGTTCTAATTATTAATGTTTATCTGTTAGCTATTTTTATGAATTTAATAAAAACTAAGACGATAATTCAAATTTATCGACTATTTAAACTGCTTGTTATTTTATTATTCGCTTTTGTTGTATACACAATTTTTAAAGATGGAATACCTGTTTTAGAATTCCTTCTTAAAGGGATTCCCCTTGTATTATTACTTATTGTGAGTGTTCAAACAGAAGTAATATTAGTTTTAAAGAAACTTGGATTTTCTGGAACAGCATTTTTTTCCAATACATTTGAAGATACGATTAAAATTGAGTTAATTAAAAGTGTCGATTACTTATCTACTAAGAAAATTGGTGCTTTAATCACTTTTGAAAAAACAAATTCCTTAGATGAATATGTCTCAACATCATATCCAATAAACGCATCTTTGAATAGTGAACTACTATCAACAATCTTTTTCCCAAATACTCCATTACATGATGGTGCAGTTATAGTTAGATCAAATAAAATAATTTGTGCTGGTGCATATTTTCCACCGACAGAAAGACTGGATATCCCTAAACAACTAGGTTCTCGTCATCGTGCCGCAATTGGAATTAGTGAAATTACAGACTCGTTAACGATCGTTGTTTCTGAGCAAACCGGGTTTATAAGTGTTGCTTTTAACGGATATTTAGACCTAGATATAAACAAAGAATCATTATTAACTTATCTAGAGAAACATTTACAAAACTAAAAGCCATTAGGCTTTTTTTTATTTCAATATATTTAAAAAAAATTATTATGATATAATGAAGGGTAGTATAGAAAAACGGGTGATAATGTGGAAAAATACGATGTTGTAATTATTGGTGGGGGCTTAGGGAGCCTTACTACAGCTACTTATTTATCAAAGCGATTAAGAAATGTCGCTGTTTTTGAAGAGGGAAAACGCAAAAAAATAACGAAATATTCACGAAAATTTAAAGACAGTTCAAATTCAAAATATAATTTCACATTTTATAATTATGATTTAGGTGGAGTTCATGAAGGTGACTTGTTCAATGAGTATTTAAAACAATGTGGCTTATCTAAAGCTTTTAAATACTATGATAATACGTATGCTATGATTGTCGGGAAAGATAAACATTTAACAAAAAGACCAAATGATTATAAAAACTTTAAAATATATTTAGTAAGACATTATCCTAAACAACGCGATCAAATACATAAACTGTTTGATGATATAATGCGTCATTATAAGGATTATCGTGTACAAAAACAAGCGAGACTAGTTAATAAAGAGTACACATTAACATCGGCTTTGATTGAATTAGGCGATTTAAGTTTATACGATGTTTTATCGAAGTATTTTAATAACGATGAGATAATTAACGAATTTACATTAGTTTATGATTCAGTTGGTTTATCTTCTAAAGAGATTAATGCGTATCACTATTTTATTAAATGGTTTGATACATTTATAGATGGATCGCATTTTATTACTTCTTCATTTGATACTGTTGTTAAGACATTATCCAGTGAAATTTCTAAAACAAGAGAAAAGATTTTTTCTAATAGACAGATTACTGAATTTTTTGTAGAAGATAATAAAATAGTAAAAGTTGTTGATAGTGAAGGAAAAGAGATTTACGCAAAACACTTCGTTATAAATATGCGTATTGATGACTTTGTAGACCAATATATGCCAGAAAGATTAGATATTAAAGAGAAGTTTTATGAAATGTACCCAGGTGCCAAAATAGAGAGATACATTAATCAAGTATATATTGGACTAAATAAATCAGCTGAAGAGGTTGGTTTAGGTGAAAAACAATATATCTTTAGTGAAATACCAGATGATGATATTAGATTGCTTAGTATAATCAACTATAAAGCTTTTGATAAAAAATGTTGCGCAGAAGGTAAAAGCGCTATTTTAGTCGAGTTTATTGACGATAGTACTCCTAGAAAAACAAAACTTGAAAAGGTTATTGAACAATTTGTTAAGTATTTCCCAGAAACAAAAGAACATATATCTTTAACACGAATAGGAACAAAAAGACCATATTTAGGAAGTTTAGCTACTTCTGGGTATTGGGAAAACAAAGCGATTAATGATTTGTTTACTATTGATGATTATAGTGAGTTAAATCCGCTTAAAAATAGTTACTTTATTGGTGCTTGGATGAAACCTGAGTCAGGAATCACAGGAATAATTCAGACAGGTGTCGAGTATGGAGACATTATTGATGATCTAATATATCATGGGGATGATAATGACTATTTTATAAATCATGATGAGCTTATGAATATAATTAATCATCAATTTATAGCTAACTCTTTAGGAAAAGAAGAGAAAAATGTTCAATTCTTTGTAGGAAAAGACTCATACTACATACGAACTAAGGGAAAACATCAATTACTCTATAAGGGAGTAAGTGATATTTCAGATATCATTATTATTGCGACCAATGAATGTCTCTATGATTTAAGTGTAGGAAATATTACGCTAAACAAAGCTATTTCTAATGGAACATTTGAATTTGTTGGCGAAAGAGATTTTCTAGAAGAAGTAATGGAAGCATTCGATATGGGAATTGAAATTACAAAACCGATTACGTATTCCTATATTCAAGGGAAATGGGGCAACAAAGTCTTTTTGCTACAGTTAGCAATCTTACTTTTATCTAATTTACTATCAAATTATCACAATTATTTGATAATTGCTCCTATAACAATGGCTATTTTTGGCGCAACTGTATTCTTAAAATATAAAATATTAGGTAAAATATCAGTTTTTGAGTATTCTGTACTGGGGTTATACTTCATAATTGCAATTTTGAGCATATTTATCCCGTATTTAAACACTTTAAAAGACGCAAAATACACGTTAATCATATTCACAGTTTACTTGTTGAGTACTTGGTTGATTAATAAACCAGTTGCTTACGATTATATGCGTCATGATTATCGTACTGATTACACAAGAACTAAACTTTTCAAGAAAATGAGTGGTGGATTGACATTTATCTGGGGAGTTACCTTCTTGCTTATCTTAGCAGCAGACTTTATGCTGATAAGAAGTTTTGCTTCATTAGTCTATTATCTAATTGCATTATCACTGTATTTATCGTTTTATTATCCGTCATCTTATATCAAAGGTTATATTGATTAATCGCTTAGGAGAGATAATATGGAATATTATGTAGTATTAGCAATTATTGGAATTTGGTTCATATATGGAATCCTAATTAAACTAACTAAAAAACGAAAGTATGACTATTC
>LGOV01012173.1_pt2 | contig 20212 bp, 14 predicted proteins | sample 469881 | NCBI WGS metagenome assembly LGOV01 (sample SAMN03857199, study PRJNA290197) | marine sediment metagenome | biome: marine cold seep biome; feature: cold seep; material: marine sediment; isolation source: sample #5579, elevator 3A push core 41 containing 12 cm of sediment... ...
GCAATGATTTCACGCCGCAGTGGATGCTCGGCAAGCTGTTGTTTAAATTGCTGCTGGATCGGTTGCGGAAAATAGCGATCTAACATCAGTGACGCACCATTTGCACCGAGTTCAGCATCATCTAACAACGCTTGATAGAGTTGCATCTTGCTGTACGCCATCAAAATAGCCAGTTCAGGACGCACATAGCCATGCTTACGGTTCATCACCTCTTTACTGGTCGGCAGGGCTTCACTTTGACGGTTGAGTAAGCCAATGGCAACCAATCGCGCTGAAAGGTCGGTAAACAGCTCGCGGTCTTGATCGTTACGTAACGTATCGAGACTTAAACACATACTTTGCTCGTAGTTATTAACCAGCACCGCATCACATACATCATCGGTTACGGCACCAAGGAGTTGATCTCTTTCTTCACCATCGGCAACATGCTTTTCTTCCATAAGATGCTGCATGAAAATCTTCAGATTGACTTCATGGTCAGAGCAATCGACGCCAGCTGAGTTATCGACAGCATCGGTGTTGATCCGGCCACCGTTAAGAGCAAATTCAATGCGCGCCAGTTGGGTCATACCGAGATTACCACCCTCACCGATCACCTTGGCGCGAAGTTGATTACCGTTAATTCGCAGCGCATCGTTAGCACGATCACCAGCGTCTTCATTTTTTTCAGTTGAAGACTTGACGTAGGTTCCGATACCACCATTCCACAGTAGATCAACTTCCGCTTTAAGTAACAACTGAATCAAGCTGTCGCCATCAAGGGTGTCGTAGCGAACGCCCAACCAATCTTTGATCTCTGTTGAGAGCGGAATCTCTTTAGCGTGACGGTCAAATATTCCACCCCCTTGCGAAATAAGGGCTGTATCAAAATCGCTCCATGACGAACGCGGCAGATCAAATAGCCGCTGCCGTTCAGGAAATGTTTTCGCTGGATCAGGGTTTGGATCGAGGAAAATATGGAGATGATTAAACGCTGCTTTTAAGCAGATCTGCTCGGACAACAACATCCCATTGCCAAACACATCACCGCTCATGTCGCCAATACCAACCACACTAAATGGTTCGCTTTGGATATCAATGCCCATTTCACGGAAATGGCGCTGCACACAGACCCAGGCCCCGCGAGCTGTAATACCGAGCACCTTATGATCGTAACCACGCGAACCGCCACTGGCAAACCCATCACCGAGCCAGAAATTATATTCGGCACTAATACCATTAGCGGTATCGGGCAAGTGGGCGGTCCCTTTGTCGGCGGCGACAACAAGGTAGGGATCATCCTCATCGTAACGGATCACATCAATAGCGGGGATGATCTTGCCAGCGATACGATTATCGGTTAAATCGAGCAAGCCACGCATGAGGGTTTGATAGGCTCGTTTTGACAGCGCTAAGCCCTGTTCTCGATCAGCGTAACTTTGCTTGATGACAAAACCACCTTTTGAACCAACGGGAACAATCAAGGCGTTTTTAGTCATTTGAGTTTTCATCAAGCCTAAGACTTCGGTTCTAAAATCATCTGGTCGATCTGACCAACGAATTCCACCTCGGGCGACCATGCCACCACGCAAGTGAATCCCCTCCATTGCGGCATTATGGACATACACTTCATAGAGTGGGCGTGGCACGGGCATTTCGTTGATACCAATGGCACTAATTTTAAATGAGAAAAAATAGTCATCGCATTCTTTACGTTTAAAAAAGTTGGTGCGAACGGTTGAATCAATGAGATTAAAAATAGTGCGTAAGATGCGATCTTCATTGACATTGTCAACCTCTTGCAACGCATCAATCAGCTCTAAACGGGCGGGGAACAACGCCTGTTCTTCGCGCACGGTTGGGTCAATCCACTCATCGTTAGGTAAAAAACGGGCTTCAAAATAACGATACAGAGCGATGACAGAGCGAGGGTTATTGATCAGAGCAAAGGCAACCGTTTTTTTGGTGAAGGGTGATCCCAATTGAAAGTAATAATTGCGATAACCACGGAAGATATCAATTTGCTGCCAATCCAGCCCTGTTTTGATTAATAACCGGTTGAGGTAATCGTTCTCTGCTAAGCCGCCACGCAACGCCTCAAGTGACTTCAGTAAACGTGGTTTGATGCGTAATAAACTTTCCCCTTCAGCCGCCTCATTGAGAACGCCAAAACTCTTGATATACAGTTCATGTCCATCAAGTTTCAGGCCAAAATCCACCTCATCAATAATCGTCAGATCAAGGTTCACCAAGATCGGCATCATCTCATTGAGATAGCTCTGTTCCATGCTGTAAAATTGCAAACGACACGATGGTTTAGCCCCACCTACTGGCCCCCAGATCTCAACCTGCTCTACCGACGTTGCCAGAAGTGATTCGAGCTGCAAGATATCTCTAGCGCAAAAACGGGGATGAATACGAGCACGGTAATCGTCACAAAACGCGTCATGGTAACGTCGCCACAGTTCAAGTCCACGTTCAGAACCATGTTCACGCACTAAAATGATTCGCAGTTTTTGATGCCAACTTTGCATCAGTGACGTGAGGGTTTGACTTAAAGCATCGAGATCAGTGAGCTTGACATCGAGAGTGCGATTGATATTGACCTGTATAATATAGTGATCACGGCCAAACTGGAGCACGCGGATGGTTAAGCTATCGGCCTTAAAGTGATTGGATAGATGCTTTTCCACTTTTTTGAAGTCGGCATTAGGGCTCAGATCACGTGGAATCATCAACAGCAACGATAGGCTACTGAGTTCATTATCGAGAGGGATAATACGAATACTGGCGTGATTGTAAAACAGCAGCGACTTGATGATCTCATCGAGTTGATCTTCGGAGAGAAAGAAAAGTTCCGTTTTAGGAAATGTTGCCAACAGTTCCTGAATTTTTCGATAGTTATAGCTACCATGTGCAATATGCAAGCGATCGAGAGAGCGACATATTTTATCGCGCAGTGGTTTAATTTTTAACGACGAACCTCGATGTGAAGCGGGATGATAAAGCCCTAAAATGATATGCTCTACCGCACGATGATTATCACCATCGCTAACCTCTTGACGCAGGTAGATCGCGGTATAGGTTTCATCGCGCCAAACGGAACTATAGGTATTCGTTTCATCAACAACCATACGACTTTCACGCATTAAGCATGAACGTGTATCAGAATCACACACACTAATACTTTGCGGTTCTATATGGAGTAGACGTTGTGGATCATCGCTGAGACCAAGTGATTCGCCATCAACTACTTCAAAATGGATCTCGTCGCCCCCTTCATGCAATTTGAGTTGGCGATAGCTTAAAGGGGTAAAATTATCATCAATCAGCCATTGCCAAAAATGGCTATGTCCCGCCTCCTCAGCCAACGGCTTGAGTTGATCTAAGCGATCCATTAACTTTCCACAGTCTCGGTCAAGTTGTTGGACCTGCGCAAAGAGCTCATTTAAAACCAGTAAACGCTCGGGGCGGCACGAACCCAGTTCCACCTGAATGATCATTACCGATTCGTTGGCATGATTTTGAGTGGAATCCTTAATCTGACAAATCCGTTGTTGCTCACGGCTAACATCCAAACACAAATGGGTGATCACACTCCAATCAATCTGCTCTCGTTTAAGAAAAATGAGTAACGAATCAAATAAAAAGGGTGCATCAGCGCATGCACAAACAAGAACAGCGCAATTATGATCCGTAAAATCGATATAACTGGAACAGGCTGATTCATGTCGCTGATCTATCAATAGATATGTTTTGACAAGAAAATCGGTCAATTGCTCTGAATCAAGATCAATAAGACATTCAGGAACAGCATGACGAGAGAAGGTCTCAATAAAAGATAAAGCCGCACTGGCTTGATTTGGTTCTAAACGTGAGGTAAATAAATCATGGATTTTAGATAAGTGTTCTTGAAATGACTGGACGACGTTGTGCAGACTTGAACTTTCCACTGTTTTCCTAGCCCCCTAAATAGAAGTACACATAAAAACAAGAAATGATTGTTGAGATTTAAGCAATGATATTAAAGGAGTATTACAGTATTAGCAAGCATGAGGCGGGATTGAAGTAACAAAAAAGAGGGAAGTGATGTATAAAAAAGAGCAAAAAAAAACGAAACAACAATTAAGTTGCTTCGTTTTAAAAACCTAAAGAGGTTTTAAAGGTGGTACGCCCAAGGGGATTCGAACCCCTGTCGCCGCCGTGAAAGGGCGGTGTCCTGGACCAGGCTAGACGATGAGCGCATATATTTAAAAATACTGCTTTTTTGTATCGTCATCAACTTTCGGTGCGCCTTGAAAGTGAGCAGATAATAGTGAACAACCTCGCGAAGGTCAAGACAAAAAGAATAAAAAAATAAGTTTTTTTCCAAAGATACGCTAACCCCTTAAATAATCGACACATACTCGTGATAGACAGGTGCCAACAGTTGCGATATTATGGTTAATAGATATGAATTTTAGTTATTTCACCCTCAAAAAAACAAAGGGAGTTTATCCAATGGCTGAAAAAAGACATTATGAACGTGTCAACTTTGTTGAGCAAGCTCAGGTTCACTGTGGTGACACCAGTTACTCTTGTATGGTTGTCGATATTTCACTCAAGGGTTCCTTACTTGAATTTCCACAACAGAGCGTGCCACAACTATGCACAGATCAACACTGTGAGATCTCACTTCATCTAGCGGGTAGCGATATTGTCCTACGCTTTGAAGCGTTGGCAACACACACTCACCTTCACACCATTGGTTTTCAATTTAAGAGCATGGACCCTGAGAGCATGACTCATCTACGCCGATTGCTTGAGCTTAATACTGGTGATCCTGAAGAGATTGACCGTGAATTAAATTATATGATGAAGCAATTTATCGATTAAGAATTTATTCTATCAGGCAGTTGAACTTGATAAGAACCTACTGCGAACCAGCTCGACTTGGCCCATATTCCCGTCCATTTTCGACAAACAGGCTCACTATTCGCTCTCAAATGGTCGAAAATTTGGTCTCAAGTCAGCTGATTCGTCCAACCAATGAATAAGTCTTGGTACCATTCTGTGGGGGCACCCATTATATTCCTATCCATATAGGTTTATTTCTGAGATAACTTCCCCATGATGATTATTCTCGCCATACCTCTGTGCCTGCTCTGCAGCTATATTTCATGCCTCTGCTATCAGAAAAAATTCTACCCACAAGCTTGGACTTTTGGTGCGTTGGCTTTTTTCCTCCTGCTGTTTTCTGTTGGATTTATCGGAGCCAGCTATTATGCGTGGATAGAGCTTAAGGTTTAGGAAAAACACAAGCGGACATTCTATATCACCCACACCTCACAAACAACACGGTGCCGCCGGTTATCATGAACTTTTAGATTTCAGAAAGAATATAATGGCTTACTTATACCTTGCAATTGCAATCATTTCTGAAGTTATCGCCACAAGTGCATTAAAGGTTTCAGAAGAATTCACCAAAATCATCCCAAGTACTATCGTTATTATTGGGTATGGAATATCTTTTTATTTTTTGACTTACGTATTAAGAACGATACCAGTTGGTATTACATATGCGATTTGGTCGGGCATCGGTATCGTTTTAGTCACAATTATAAGCGTGTTTTTATACAAGGAAATACCTGATCTTCCAGCCGTTTTAGGAATGGGCTTAATCGTAGCGGGCGTGGTAGTGATAAACGTCTTTTCTAAGACAGCTGGCCATTAAATCTAATAACTAAATCAACGCGGTCAGAAATTCTTCTGCGCTAAATTGCAAAAAAACAAGGGGATACTGTTGACACATTGGGCGAACTCCCATTATAATTATTGACAATCTCGGTAACGCAAAGTCATTGAGGTCTACCATCAAATTATATAGATGACGGGTTCCCCCCCTATTCATGTATATATCTCTTTACCATTTCACTCATATCATCTCCAGGATATACATAACTGGTATTACAAGGGTTTCATTAATTCCTTTAATATCAAACGTATTGTTTATGAACTATTTTGAGTTACGGCACAAATCATTGTAATCAGATCTTGTATTGCAATAATTTAGCTTAAAGTAACTCGACTAGTGGTCGTGGCATGCCTAGATTACCATAGGAATGTTGCATTTGAAGACCAGCCTCATTGTGTGTTAACTTCTCTCTCGAAAAATTAAAAAGGAATTACATTTGAAAAAGATTATTTCATTACTGATCGCTTTGACATTTTTATCATCGGCAGCATACGCTGGCCAAACCATCCGATTCGGCGTTCCTCCTTGGCCAGGTGTAACGGTCAAGACCGCTGTTGTCACACAGATTTTGGAGACTCTTGGACACAAAACCAAACAGTTAGAAGTTGGACCAACTATAATCTACAAGGCAATGACCTCCGGCGAGATGGAAGTTATGATGGCCGCCTGGGCCCCCCACCATAACGATATGGTCGATCCTCTGATTGAGTCGGGGGAGCTTGTTAGAGCCGCCACAAACCAGGATGATTCAAAAACGAGTCTCTGCGTACCCGCTTATGTCTGGGATGCTGGGGTCCATTCCTTTGCTGACCTCAATCTGCATGCCGACAAGTTCGATAAGACCATTTACAATCTTGAAGCCGGTTCCGGCATGAACACCGCGATGGAAAAGATCATAGACCAGGATATCGCCGGACTGAAGGATTGGGAACAGGTTGGCAGCAACTTGGCGGCCATGATGATGGAGGTAGGCTCGAAGATAAAACAACAGAAGTGGGTCACTTTTGGCTGCTGGGGACCACACTGGATGAACACCATTTATGACATCAGGTACTTAGAGGGTGTACCTGGAACGGAGAAATTCGTCAACGAGCCATCTATCGACACCGTTGTCAGTAAGGACTTTTCCGTACAATTTCCCGAAGCATACAAATTTCTGCAGCACTTCAAGGTTTCTGCTGCTACTGAAAGTCAGTGGATCTATTCATTTAGCTACGATAACGTTGAGCCAGAGAAGGTAGCACATGATTGGATTTCTGCAAACCTCGACACCGTAACTGTCTGGCTTGAAGGGGTCAAAGGACCCGACGGAAAACCTGCCATTGAAGCCATACGAGCAGAATTTTAACGCAAAATCTGGGTGCGAGAAAAAGTCACCGTTTGACCTTGGTGGACAAAATATGTCCTTATTAGCACTGTGCACCCGTTAGCAACAAATAAGTTCGTCACTCCCGCCTTCGCGGGAGTGACGAAACGATATAAAATCTCTGAATTCCCGCCTGCTAAAAATCCAAAGGCTTCATTGTATATCACCAATTCCATGACAATAGCTCATCACCAACCCACCACCTCACTAACAAAAATCATTGGCCGACCATCAAATTATCGTGATGACTATGTTCCCATATTGCACCCATGTACTTACTTTATCTTTCCACGCATATCGTCTCCAGAATATACTTACCTTGAATTACAAGGGTTTTTATTGACTTAATGGGTTCCTTGATATCTGATGCGTTTTTTGTATACAACTTAAAGATCCATAAAACAAAAGATTTTGTCTGACACGTATCGGGTTGCTAATTATCATAAAACAACCCTCAACTGAACCAAGGAGACAGTCCCTATCATGAACAAGACCAAATCGCACATAAGACTATTTTTGACACTTGCAAGCATCTTCTTGTTTGTGAGTATTGGCAATGCAACGGAGCTGGGCCATGTAGTAGAAGTACAGAAATATAATCGTGCAATTCATATTATGGCTATGTTATTAGCGGGTTTCGGCTTTCTGATGGTGTTCGTCAAGAAATATGGCCGTTCTGCCGTAACGGCAACGTATCTTTTAGTTAGTGTCGCGCTGCCCCTTTATATTTTAAAAGATAGTTTAGGAATTCTAGGCGGTTCAGGTTCCGAAATTGACAGCTTGATTCTTGCAGAATTTGCTGCAGCGAGCCTACTCATTTGTGCTGGAGCCCCCCTTGGCAGATTAAAGATGGGGCAATACATACTCCTCGGCCTCCTCTTCGTTCCTTGTTATGCATTTAACGAATGGATTATTCTTGATCACGGCTTTGGTTTAATCGCTCACGGTAGCTTTGTTGATATGGGCGGATCGGTCGTTATTCATGCTTTCGGAGCAATATTCGGCCTTGGTGTGATCATGACCATGACCACCCCAAAAGAGATTGATATACCAATAGAAGCGGACGATACCAGTGATCGTTTTTCATTGCTCGGCAGTATGATCCTCTGGTTGTTCTGGCCAAGCTTTTGCTCGGCTTTAGTTGCCCCAGAGCTGATACCGCATACTGCTATCAACGTGATACTTGCCCTTTGCGGCGCAACCATTGCGACCTACTTTGCCAGCATTTATTTACGTGGCAAAATCGACGCTGCAGATATCGCCAATGCTGCACTGGCGGGTGGTGTCGCTATTGGTTCTACCTGTGATCTTGCTAGTTGGCCTCAAGCTTTTGCTATCGGCATCATTGCTGGTGGACTATCGACCTTTGGGTTTGCCGTGTTGCAAGGAAAAGTTGAAAAACTCATTAAAGGGATTGACACCTGTGGTGTTATGAATCTACACGGCCTGCCTGGACTGTTTGGTGGACTCGCTGCTATTTTTATTGTCGATGGTATCAACAAAGGTAACCAGCTAGCCGGTATCGGAATTACGATTTTGGTAGCAATTATCACGGGTTTCGTTACTGGAAAAATTATTGCTTTGCTGGGTAGAAGAACTGCACCTTACGATGATGCTGAGGAATTTGAGCTATAACCGCAATTTTCTCACCGCATTTACAACATAAAAAGTTTCATCAGTGAACCTGTGACATTATTCTTGATTTCACCGAATACACACCTAAAAAGGGCCGACTACTTGTTATGAAAGGTGTCGGCCTTTTTTACGATTGATCCAATTAGAAACCCCAAGGGGACATTCTATGTCACCAACGCCCACTACAACGGCTCATCACCTACCCACACTGTCGAAAACGTGAGGGAACATGCACCGATTAGACGGTTTAGTAGTAGATTTTTGCTAAGCTCGACAGCCTCCTTAGCTGTAGTAATCGCGAGTTGATCAGCAATTGCTGTTATTCAAAGATATTTCTGTTATATTAACCGTGTAGTGTTAGTGAAAATTGTGAAGCTACAAAAATTTCTCAATTTTACATGCAAAGGGATTTACAACCGCCTCGTAAAAGTATCTCTCAATGGGCGCCCTTTGTTACCTCAGGGAGGATGATCTATGTCAATCACAATCGGCGGCAATAACCTCGGCACACAATCTCTAGTCAGATCTGAAAATGGCGTAAATAAGGCTTTTGAGCGGCTTTCCAGCGGACAGCGCATAAACAGCGCGAAAGATGATGCCGCAGGTGTCGCGATATCGGATCGATTAAATGCTCAGGTGCGCGGTGTCAATCAGGCAATTCGCAACACCAACGACGGCATATCGATGGCCCAAACTGCAGACGGAGCATTGGGCGAAACGACAGATATATTGCAGCGGATGCGCGAACTCTCGGTTCAGTCGGGCAATGGAATTTATAACGATAATGACCGTAAGGCGATGAACTCTGAGTTTACCCAGCTGCAATCAGAGTTGGATAGAGTTTCCGAGTCAACGANNGCCAACACCAATGAGACCATTAATGTCAAAATTGCCGGCGCAACCCAGGCCGATCTGGGCACCACTGCCCTTGATATTTCTACGGCACAGGGGGCTCAGGGTTCTCTGGAAAGCATCGATGCGGCATTGAGTCAGGTTTCCGCAACCAGAGGGGAATTAGGCGCGGTGCAAAATCGTTTTGAATCAGCCATTGATAACATGTCAAATTCAGCAGAAAACACAGCGGCAGCCAANNATGGCTAAAGAAGTAGCTGATCTAGCCAAGAATCAAATCCTGAATAAGTTTGGTGTGGCTATGCAGGCACAAGCAAACTTGACTGGGGAGAACGTTCTGACATTGCTTGGCTAGTAAATAAGCAGGATCGCCAACAGTATCAATCTGCCGCAATAGCTACCTCCCCTTTTTTAGTAAGGAAAAATACCCGTGGACGTTGATGACTCGGTGGACTAACACCCACGACAATACCTCTTCGCCCACCTTATTAGCCATCTATTTCAACCTATTTGCGATTTATTTTTCTTTGATCGCAATACTTGACAATAACTGGCTTCGAATAGTTCGGCACATCATCATAGGTAAAAACGGCAAAGTATTTACAGATATCTAGAGCACCAAAGCTGTCATAGGTGTAATTGTCACTGCCTGCATATATTTTCACCCCATCAAATGGCGATAATGGTGGCCGAAAATTGTTTTTTACGACCTTCACTCCGCGAAAATCGACATCGTCGGGATTATTCCAATCGAGGCGAATTCTTCCATTATCAATGCTATGACATAAAGTGTTAATTGGCGCGACAGGATTACGCCGTTTAGGGAGGTATTCGATCACCAGCCGAGGGGCTAAGTTAGATTCCTTAGAGCACCACTCAACCAGTTTATCCTTGATCACGTGCTCTGACGATGTCGGTCGCAACAACAAGGTGACATTGCGCTTTTGCTTTTGCCTGTGGGCTAGTTCCAATAGCGAATATTTATCAAAATAGAACTGCTGGCCATTCTTACTTTTCAAGCCTTGGCTACTCACATCGTAGCCAATATTTTCGATAACGATTCTTTCGTGAATCACGCCATACTCGCGCGGTGTTTCTTCGATAAACTCGAGATGAAAACGGAGGTTTTCCTTAAAGTAAACCTTGGTGGCATTCAACCACAGGTTGGCACTAACGATGACACTGTAATCAAATGCGGGCAAGGAGGAGATATCAAATTCCAGCACGCTGTAGACTTTTTTACCGTTGACATCGCAACCGCAAATGAATTCATCTTCAACGACCTGTTGATGTGACAGACTGAGAATTGTTTTAGGATAGAGCTCAATCTTGACCGGTTCGATAGTATAAACAATCTCCAGTTTTGGCCGATAGTTGAGGCCCGAGCCGTCACGACCGTAACCGATATCCCACTGCATCATCTGCTTGCTGCGTCCGGCTTTGAGTTCTTTTGGTCCCTCAACACGAAAACAAGCGCGCTCCTGAACGATCTGCTCCTGTAGTGTTCGACATTCAAACTGAGAAAACTTCCAGTTGCGCCATATCCCCTGAGTCAGATGGTCAGAGGTGGTCGGTCGACCGACATAATGGAGAATCTCGACCTGATCGACTTGATCAAACTCAGCCATATCGTCAATGCTGTCAGGATCGATCATGGCGATATTCCATTCGCCGTATTTTTCGATGGTCGTCGACACGCGATTAATAGGATACAGCGACACCACGGCAGATTTGATGATGGCGTTTTTGGGCATGGTCGCTAACGAAAAATTAAGAATGGCATAACTGATCCCTTTGACCTCATCGACCCCGACATATAGCGAATTTTGGCCAAAATGATCGCGGTTGTTCTCCAGCCGTTCGGCGACATAACCGGTTTGCGCAGCACTAGGATAGTAAATACGACTGAGTTCATCATCGTTAAGCAGCGTTTTAACCCGCAATAACGGCGCAAAAGCTGACTTGACTTTGGTCTCTTTGTCGACAGCTCGAATATAGTAATAATACTCGGTGGTACTTTGCAGGTTATCGTCGGTAAACGAACAGATTTTGGTGATCCCAACTCGGTTGGCCCGTGTACAAAAGCCCTTTGGCCGTGTATTGCGATAAATTTCGAAATAGACAGCATACTCTGTTTCATACTGCCATGAGAAGCTAACTGCAAAACTGCTCACGGTCTCCAGCGTCAACCCCGTAACTCGCGGCAACGGATTAGCTTTTGCATAGTTAGGAACTTCACTGATCGCCGTTAATAAGGCATGGATTTGCTCCTTAATATGTTCACTCATATCATCGAGATAATCAGAGATATTGCGGGTTCCCACTTCGACGACACTGGCAAGCATGCCGTGTGAATGATAAAACTCGCGCCCACTGCCGCTGATTAATGATGTCGGTGGTTTGCCCTGATGGATGCCATATTCTCGATTACTCACCTTGCGGATACTCTCGGCCATGTTGGCGCACAACACGTTCATATCGGTGGTGTCGATGGTATCTTCATGACGAAAATCGTGGGCAGGAAAAAACACATTCCCCTGCGAGTGATAATCCAAGGCGATGGAGATATTCGGATGACTTGCTATAAAATCCCTTAGCGCCTGAGTTTCAGGCTCCGAAAACGGCTGCGGCCCAGGATAGATCTCTGAATAGGTTTTGTTACTTTTTGAAAATCCAACGGGAAAGTTACGATTAAGATCGACACCGTAAGATCCGTCGGCATTTTGACGGCGATTTTTGCGCCAGAATGAAAAATAATTGCGCGAGTACTCTAGTCCATCTGGATTGACGCAGGGAACCATATAGACGGTGGAATAGCGTAACAACTTCTTGACCCACGGATCAAAGCTAATGTTCTCCACCACATATTTGGCGAAATCGAGAGCTAGTTCGACACCGATCCATTCCCGCGCATGGATGGTGCCGGTGTAAAACAGAGCGGGTTTGTCATCGGCGGAACTAATATCCAAACTCAGGGTGATCAGCTTAATTTCACGCTGTTCCCAACTGGTACCAATAGATTCCACCCGAACCAGATCGGGATAGCTCTCAGCGAGATGATCGAGAAAGGTTACCGCCTCTTCGTATGAGCGATACAATTGTTTGATATCCGCCTCCCCTCTCAGCTCAAACGGAGCTGTTGCTGCCAGCAGCGTAATAATGGCGCTTCGATGGTTGATACTGCCGCGAGTTCGGCAAATTTTGCCGTGGGATAGGTAACCATATCCGCCCAGATCGTCTCTGCCATCTGCTCACTCATCCCCTGAAGGGCCATCAGGTCGGTCAGGGTAATCTCTGACAGCTCGCACGGTTTAAGGTCAAGAATTTCCGGCTCGCTGGACTGCCCCTGTTGGGCCTGTTCGAGCACCACCTGAGGGAGTTTTCGTTCCTGAGCAATCAACGCCAGTGGAATATCACTCTCATCACTTGTCGCGGTACGCTCCATCTGGAACATATCGCCATGCAGGTCGTTAGTGTACAGCGCTCCATCTGCCGAAGGGAGGTAACGACTAAAGCCGATATGGCGTAAGCAGCGCAACAGTTCAGGCTTAATTTTACCCAGCTCTTCCCAGCTGAACATCGGAACATGTGGCATAGCGAAACGGCCACCGGACAGATCCCACATTAGATATTGACCAATCCAGTCGCGGATATACGAGAAAGCCGCAAAGGCTGTCGCACACTCCAAAATACTAAATTCATCGTTATATTCAGCTATATCGCAGGCAAAGTATTCGGCTTTAGCGGCCTTGGAGGCGCTCACTGCCAGCTCCAGTGCCTCCATAGGGACGTTGTCATAGCTCATCGACCCCCCTTGGGAGGTGTTGGTGATCCACTGATTATCGCCAGCAATACGCCAGAATGCACACACTGGTTTATGACCGATCAACATCACCCGAATATCTTTTGTTAGCGGAATACACTCCTGAACATAGATCGGCAGATAGCGTTTTTTCTTCATCAATGCCAGTGCCTGCTCAGCACGATCAACCTTATGAACAAAGTAGCCACCATAATTGGAGGGTCCATAGGAACGTTTTATGATCCGCGGATAGGAACAGGTTTTAAGATAGTTCATTCCCTGTTCATTATCGTAAAAGATCTCGGTATGAGGGTGACCAAGATTAAACTTTCGGCAAAATCGAGTCACATTTTCCTTCGATTTGTTGGTGAATTGGCTTTCAACTGACGGAATAAAGCGAACATCGGGTAGCTGTTTTTTGATCTGCTTAAAGGGTTCATAAGCTGTTGCCGGAATATTACCGATCAACACGTCGATCTTCTTCCGCTTCACCTCATCGACAAACCGCTGGCCATCATTACCCCAGTGATAGACCACATGTTCTATCCGCTCTGGCCAACCTTTAAAGTTAGACTCATTGAAAAAACGCATCACATAATCGAGGTACAAAAACCCCAGCCGCGGCAAAGTTTCTACTGACATGACTTACTCCCAGTAACATGATCAATATATTCGACAATTTTTTCTATTTTACGAGAATTGAAATCGATCCCATGTTGTTCCTGCTCCGGTGTCGCAAAGGCAGGTAGGCCATTGACTTCAATGACAAGGTATTCCTCATTTTGACGGTCATAGACGATGTCAACACCGGCGATCTCCAAGCCACTGACTAACGCTGCCTGACGTGCCAGATCAACCACTTCAGGAATTGGTTCGCGCAAGAACACACTGCCACCCGATGTCACATTGGTTCGCCAATCACCCTCACGTGCTTTACGCCCATAGCAGCCGACAAAATCACCATTGACGAGATCAACGCGAAAATCGCTGCCGTCATAGTCGATATAACGCTCAACGTAGAAATATTTATACTCTTCAGGATCAAGATGGGGTTTCAGGGAACTCAATTGGTCAAAGCTGTCGATTTTGGTGACTCCAATCCCTCCCCAGCCATCGACGGGCTTAAACACCAGAGTGCCGTATTCGGCGAACACCTGCTCCAACTCTTCAGGATTCTCTTTGTTGCACAGACAAAAATCTGCCGTTTTTATCCCATATTTATTGAGCAACGAATTGGTCTTGAATTTATCTTCAGCCAGCTTGAAGGAACGAAAATTATTCATCGTTGGGGTAAAGTCATTGATGTACTCATACATATACACCTGATAAGCCGTCTGCTCACCAGCATTGTAGGAAAAGAACAGATCTAATTCGTCTATCCGCGTCCCCTTACACTCAATCCCCTGAGCAGTCGCTTTGGAATAACGAAGGTCTAGCCCCCGAACTGTCCCGATTCCACGCTCATTTAACTGATTAACTATTTGCTGTTCAATCTCGCTTCCGCCGCAATTCTGGTACATCCACAACCCAATCATCCGTTCCATCATCATTCTCCACATCAAGGTTTCGCTGCTGCTGTTGACAATTGATGACCTTAACCAACAGGTCGATTCTCGAACTAAAACTTACAATCAATGCCCGTTCATCCAGAGTATGATCACCATCTCCAAAGGGGCCAAAACCATCTAAGGTTAGAACCCCCATCTGGGCAGTTAAATTGGCATCACTGACACCACCACGGTGCTGCGTCGCCAACACTTGGCCGCTAATTTGACCAATTCGGCGCAATAGCCGCAATTGCTGGCTGCTCTCTTCCATCACATCGCGTTGAATCGAACCACTTAGCTGCAACGTGGTTCCCTGAATAGCGCTGGTTGCTACTAACTGGTCAATGGCAGTGAGCAGTCGCATCTTTTCGGCATGACTAGAAAAGCGAATTTCAAACAGCAACGACGACGCCCCCGACACCGTATTGGCACCAGTTCCACCAGTAATCTTGCCAACATTTACCGTCGTGCCTAACTCAACATCACTTAGAGCACAAAGACTGAGTAATTTTTCCGCCGCTTCGCGATTAGCGTCGATCCCATGCGCGATGGCCATTCCGGAGTGAGCCTTGCGGCCAATGATCTCCAAGGTGAAGGTGCCAACCCCTTTGCGAGCGGTAACCAGCTCCATGTTCTGACCAGCAGCCTCAAGCACAAAACAATAATGATAATCCGGTGCCAGTTGTTGCGTCAGCGCCTTAGAATCATCGCTGCCGGTCTCCTCATCGCTAACCAATAAAAAATCGATATTTTTCAATGATCCGTGACGATGAAACACCTGCTCCAACGCCTCAATGGCGACAATCAAACCGCCTTTCATATCGCAGACACCAGGGCCGTAAACCCAAAGATCATCTTGACAAAAAGAGTCAAATGTCACCGGTGCAAAAACAGTATCCAGATGACCAAGCAATAAAATCCTCTCACCGTCGACTCGTGGTGTCGTCAACAACAGATGATCGCCAATGTGCTGGCGGGAAAACTGCTTACTGCGAAACCCCAACGGCTTTAACCAGGATTCGCACAATCGTCCTACAGCATCAACACCACTTTTATTAGCTGTGTAAGAGTTTATTTCTACGAGCTTTTTTAATCGTTTGAGCATCGTCATATGTTTAACGATAATTTAGACTAATCCAATGTCAATAGATGGAATGAAAAAATTGGATTAAAATGAAGATATTGGGCGTTGATGAGTGGATTGTGTATGATGACAATTAAGATTATGCATGAAGGTTGGTGAGATGGAATGTTGTTTATGACCGAGCAAAAGAGTGTAAAGATTTCACAACGAAAAAACAGGTCACCGACACAATAGAGCCATTGTAAAACATGATAAAGTCACTTACACTTTCGACTCGAAAGAACCCGCACACACCATCTCTCTTAACACTATGGAGTACAGCCATGTGGACGACATTTATCAATGATTACTTAAAACTGTTGTTTATCATGACACCTTTTTTCGTGCTGTCATCGTTCATTGCCCTAACCAATGAACTCAGCAGTCAAGAGGTGCGCAGAACCGCTGCGAAGGTCACGATTGCCGTATTGATCAGCTGCTTTTGTGTGTTCTTTTTCGGAAAATATATCTTCGCCCTGTTTGGTATCACCCTTGACGCCTTCCGAATCGGCGCTGGCACGGTATTATTCCTCAGTGGCATCACCATGGTAAATGGTCGACCAACCGTCGATAGCACACCGGAAACCAACGATATCTCCGTTGTACCGCTGGCACTGCCGATCACCGTCGGCCCAGGTGTGATTGGGGTGTTGATGGTCATGGGTGCCGAACCAAAGAGCCACCTTGAGCTATTGCAGTTCTGCGCCGCATTGGCTGGTGCAGCTCTAAGCATTGGTCTGATTCTGTTATCATCTGGCCGCCTGCAACATCTGCTGAGTAAACAATCACTGGCCATCTTGCAAAAGATGACCGGTCTGTTTGTTACCGCCATAGCCGCCCAGATTGTATTTACCGGTATTCGTGGTTTCCTATTGTAGGATAAAGAACGATGGCAAAGGTTTGAAGATGGGATATAATCACCATGAGCCAATCGATAACAACAATTATTGGCTGAAGTAAACGAACTAACCACCCCACCCCGCTTGTTGAATCCGCTCAGTAAGTTGCTCGGCAGACAATGCAGTGCCCCCCTGCCCTGCCACAACGATCCCTGCATGAGCCAAAGATTGCGGCTGCCAACTCGCATCAAAACCGCCATCAGTCGATGCATTGATCATCAACTGAGGTATCTTCTTACCTTCTAACAAGTCATAAAGATCATTAAAATCAACCTCAGCGCCTACCACTTCGCAACCTGCCGATAAAGCAACATGGATGATTTGACAACATTGCACCTGCTCGGGTGGAAAGCCCCACTCCCAAAACACATTGATGGGCCAAAAACGCCAGGTAGTTTCACCCTGAAAGGTTATTGGTACGGCAAAACACAATACGACGCTGGCTTCATAAACAGATTCTTCAATTTCAATCCCTTCGGGCTTGACCACATAAAGACGCAGTGCTGGGTACTGTTGCAATTGCTTCTGAATAAAATCAACACTCGCACCAACATCATTATGGAAGGACAACAAAGGGTACATGGATTCATCTTCCCCCCTTAACCACCCTTTCTGGACACCAAACAGCTCATTCGCCCACACAAGTTGTTGCTCAGCAGTGGAAGGTATCAATCCTGCACTTAAACCACATTGCGTCAATAGCGTGCGCCAGCGTTGTGAATCAAGGGTTATGGTTGTCGAGGTTTCTTCAGTCATCATTTGGCTTTCATTTTGTTGAGATGTTTCATTACTGAAGCGGTAATACAGGTAACTACCACCTGCAGCGAGGAAACATAAGGCTAAGGCGGCCCAAACAGCGTAAGCAATCCATTGCATAGCAAATAATCTCTTTCTATAGGGTTTTAAGCTGGGGGTAAACCTAACAAATGGAACCCTAATCAGCAATGGATTTTTCGGTAATTTCCTTGCACCAGTGCGCTCTTTCTGACACTATGCAGCGCGACTGATTACGTTTCAAATTGATTCATTGTATAGGAGAATTTCCCATGTTGGTAAATCGTGACCAAAAGGCTGTTTTTCTATTGGCGCACATAGTCTTACGCAACAATAAACTCTCAATTCCAGCGTTGCTCAGCGGTCAAGCGATCCATTATAAAAAAGGATCACACCCTGACATGTTAGATTGGGCAATTAAGTACATTCAGTGCTATCCTACTGAACCTTTTGATCAAGATCTGCTTCACCATATGCATCTTGATCCGGGATATCAATGGACCCCAGAACAAACGCGCCGCGTAAGTGTTGGCGTTAAATCGTTTTATGCTAAACTCACTGATTCAAGATCATATGCAATAGGCCTTCGATGGCTTAATTCAGGTGGGCGCACAATTATTGAGAATTATACCATTGCTCAATACGCACCCCCCAATCACCTCTCATCGCACCAGCACAAAGATTGAAGATGAAATATAACAACGTATATATAAATAGCATCAATTACGAACTTCCCCCAGTAGTAGTCAGTTCAGCGGAGTTGGAGCAACAACTACAGCCGCTCTACAAGGCTCTGCATATCACACCGGGACAATTACAAGCCCTAACTGGGATTCGTGAACGGCGCTGGTGGCAACCCAACACCCCGCTATCTCAAGGTGCTGCGGCCGCTGGACGTAAAGCACTCGCGGCTGGCAATGTAGCAGCTAATGATATCGGTGCGATTGTCTACACGGGAGTATGCCGCGAACTGTTTGAACCAGCAACCGCCTGTCATGTCGCTGACCGACTGGGCATTCAGGGCAATGTAATAATTAATGACATCAGCAATGCGTGCCTTGGTGTCCTCAATGGCATTTTAGATATTGCCAATCGCATTGAGTTGGGCCAAATTCGCGCTGGTTTGGTGGTTTCATGTGAAAGTGCTCGGGAGCTAAACGAAACAACAATTCGGCGCATGTTAGATGAAAAGAACATGGGCTACTTTGCTCGTTCTATTGCTACCCTAACTGGTGGCTCTGGTGCGGTAGCGGTACTGCTTACCGACAACTCTTTTTCTAGCCCAGAGAGTCACCGGTTATTAGGTGGCGCGGCCATGGCGCAACCGCAACATCATCAACTGTGTCGCTGGGGCGTTGAGCCGCACGGCCAAGATCAACTGCGTCAGTTCATGAACACCGATGCTGTTGCCGTCATGCAACACGGTGTGGCCCTTGGCAAGCAAACGTGGCAGCTGTTTCAAAACACCTTAAACTGGACCACCGATAAAATTGATCGAGTGATTTGCCATCAAGTTGGCTCGGCACATCAAAGTGCCATTTTAAACGAGTTGGGTATTGCTCAGGAGAAAGATTTTAGCACCTTCCCTTTTCTGGGTAACATTGGCACCGTATCACTGCCAATCACTGCCGCAATTGCTGCTGAACGCGGGGTACTTAGGGCCGGTGATAATGTCGCAATGTTGGGGATAGGAAGTGGCCTAAACTGTATGATGCTAGGAGTTGAATGGTGAAACGTTTATTACCTTTTCAGGGCAATTATTTTAATTTGGATGGTGACATCCGTTACCACTACTTAGATGAAGGTCAGGGCGAGCCGGTTGTTATGCTACACGGTAATCCAAGCTGGAGTTACTATTATCGCAACCTAGCTCAAGCGTTGTGCACAACTCATCGTGTTATTGTACCTGACCATATCGGCTGTGGTTTATCCGATAAGCCTGATGATTCGCGCTACACCTACACCCTGACTAATCGGGTCGCGAACCTTGAGCAACTGCTTGAATCCCTCGACATTAAAGAGAAGATCACCCTCGTTGTTCACGATTGGGGTGGCATGATCGGCATGGCGTATGCGACTAAATATCCTGAGCGAATTAAAAAACTGGTGATTCTCAATACCGGAGCATTTCACCTGCCAACAGACAAACCACTACCGCTGAGTTTAAAAATTTGCCGCGATACGTCAGTGGGATCTTTTCTCATTCGCGCCGGCAATGCGTTTAGTTTTATCGCCTCATGGGTTGGTTGTAAAATGAACCCTATGCCGCACGCGTTACGTTGCGCCTATACTGCACCCTATAACAGTTGGAAAAATCGCATCGCGACGTTGCGTTTTGTCCAAGATATCCCCCTTGCCCCTTCCGACCCTGCTTATGCCGAAGTAAGCCGCGTCGAATCGAAACTCTCAACGTTAGCGGACAAACCGATGCTGATCTGTTGGGGTGAAAAAGACTTTGTTTTTGATCGCCATTTTTTAAAGCAATGGAAACAAAACTTCCC
>LGOV01015119.1_pt3 | contig 19920 bp, 20 predicted proteins | sample 469881 | NCBI WGS metagenome assembly LGOV01 (sample SAMN03857199, study PRJNA290197) | marine sediment metagenome | biome: marine cold seep biome; feature: cold seep; material: marine sediment; isolation source: sample #5579, elevator 3A push core 41 containing 12 cm of sediment... ...
ATCCAAAGTACCTTCCCCACCATCGCCCATCGGGCAAGCATCATACTGTGCAGATGGTAAAGCTCTACGAATACCGTCAGTGATCGCGCTGACGGCCTCGCTAGCCGAGAGAGCATCTTTATAGCTATCTGGCGCTAGGATGATGTGCATCGCTCACCTCCTCTAGGTTCTCCTTAGGATGGCGTGCCGAGCGCCGGGTGCTGTTTCGCAGCATGGGCGTTACCGGGAGCATGATGTGCTCCGTATTAATGTCGATCTGATTGATTTGCGCCATCAGTAGCTCAGTAGCCTTCAAGACCATTAATTCCACCGGCTGTTTCAGGGTTGTCAGGGAATGACTCGGCCAATCCGCCATCGGTATATCGTCGAAACCAATGACCGAGACGTCATCAGGCACTGCAAGCCCGAATTCATGCCGCAAGGTATCAATAGCAGCGATTGCCATCAGATCGTTAGCACAAAACAGCGCATCCGGTGGTGTTGAATTAGCAAACAGGCGCCTCGTTGCATGGCAGGCATCTGCGTACCGGTAGTTACCTACCTCCATCGCATAGCAATCCACACCCACGTCGGCAAGTCCCTTCAGAAAGCCGGCTTGCCGCTGGAGGTCGGTGGAAGAGTCTGGCAACCCTGCCAGATAGGCAATACGGCGATGACCAAGGGAGGAAAGGTAGTGACCTGCCCAATAACCCCCGCTGTAGTTATCACTGCCGACCTGGCTTATACCATCAAAATTGACAGTACGATTGATGACAACGAAAGGAATACCAAAATCCGCTACCTCCTCTGCCTGGGCGCTGTCCATGGTTATAGCCAGCATCAGCACCCCCTCGACTTGGCTTCTAATTATGTCGTCGATTACCGTAGCGAAACCATTATCTGACGGAGCAAAGAAAAGCTGAAGATGGTAGCCCTGTTGCTGAAAATAGCGTGACGCCTTTTCCAGCATGACACTGTAGAAAGGATTTTCGAGACTGTAAGCCACTACAGCAATGGTACGACTCGATCTGGTGATCAGCGAGCGCGCAATGGAGTTGGGGCGATATCCTAGCTGCCGGGCTGCCTCCAACACCTTTTTGCGCGTTTTCTCCGCCACCTTGGCATCAGCTGAAAAGCTGCGACTCACTGCTGACTGAGACACGCCAGCTAACTTCGCCACATCGCGGGAGGTTACGGATTTTCTTTTCATGCATCACGCTCCCAGAGGGCCGTTTAGATCATATTCAGCCCGATTCATCAGAACCAAAGGCGGGGACTTACCGTACTCACTCTCAAAGCTTTTCAAGAGACCGATACTGGTCGATCTTTTTCACGTAAACTTTGCTGTTATCTAATGCTCCTTGCACTTCATCATCGGTTAGCTCTCTGACCACCTTAGCGGGCACACCCACAATTAACGAGCGTGGAGGGAATCGTTTGCCCGAAGTGACCAAAGCGCCGGCACCTATGATGCAATGATCACCAATTTCCGCGCCATTGAGTAGCGTTGCGTTCATGCCCACTAGTACGCCATCGCCGATTTTACAACCATGTAACATGGCTAGGTGCCCTATGGTCACCTGACAGCCGATTTCGACCGGGTAATCAGGGTCGGTATGTACCACACAGCCATCTTGCAGATTGCTGCCTTCCCCGACGGTGATAGGTTCATTATCCCCTCGTAGCACTGCGCCAGGCCAGACAGAGACTTCGTGAGCAAGATGAATACGCCCGATCAGCGTAGCTTCTTCCATCACCATGGCGCCTGGCGCTATCTCGGGAACGTTACCTTCGAGTCGATATACTGGCATTAAGTAATCTCCCTAGAAGCCGACTTGGTCGCCACCTTTAAGTTGAAGTATCTCGCGTGCTTCGTCGGGCGTTGCTATTTCAAAGGAAAGGCCTTCGAGAATTTCGCGTACTTTGGCTACTTGTGCTGCGTTGCTTTCGGCTAACTTGCCCGGAGAAAGCCATAGCGAGTCTTCAAGGCCGACGCGAACATGGCCTCCAATGGCTGCCGCCTGAGCAGCAATCCGCATCTGGTTGCCTCCGGCACCCAGCACTGACCACTCGTAGTCATCTCCGAATAAGCGGTTGGCGGTTCGGCGCATATGCATAACATCCTCGGGGTGGGGGCCGATACCGCCCAGGATGCCGAACACACTCTGCACGAAGACTTTTCCACTAATAATGCCGCGATCCATCAAATTGCGTAAATTGTAAAGATGGCCAATATCGTAGCATTCACATTCAAAGCGAGTGCCGTTCTCTGCACCAAGTGTCATGGCCTTTTCGATATCAGCGAAAGTGTTCTTGAACACTAGGTCGCGACTATTCTCAAGATGGGCACGCTCCCAATCGTGCTTGAGATCCTCATATCGGTTAAGCATGGGAAAAAGTCCAAAGTTCATCGATCCCATGTTCATAGAGGCAAGCTCAGGCTTAAACTCCATGGCTGGCCGCATACGTTCCTCAACGGTCATGTGCGGGCTGCCACCAGTGGTAAGGTTGATGACCGCGTCGGTAGCTTTCTTGATACGCGGTAGAAACCGCTCGAAGACAGTTGGATCTTGTGTGGGCTTACCGTTATCGGGATCGCGGGCATGAAGGTGAAGTATGGAAGCGCCTGCCTCAGCGGCAGCGATACCAGCCTCGGCAATCTCTTCAGGTGTTACCGGTAGGTGTGGCGACATGGAGGGCGTATGGATGGCACCGGTTACGGCACAGGTGATTATGACTTTACGTTTATTAGCCATAAGGAGTTTCTCCTAGTTAAAGTGGAAAAGTTATTTGGTATCGATATGGCGCTGATGAGCCATCAGCGCCATTAGGCGTCGGTCGCGCCAGGCTTGTCGCTCAGCTAGACCTTCGGAAGGTAGCTGTGACCGGCGTTCTTGGCCCAAGGCAGCCAGGGTTGCGGTATCCCAGGGGTCATCATCGCTGCGCTGACGGTCGACATCGCGGTAAAGTGGCCCATAGCGCTGGCCGTAATCGACGACTCCATTAGGCGCATTGAGGTCGATGGTCTCGAAAGGCCCCATAAACGACCAACGCAGGCCAAGTCCGTGTTTGACTGTTTTATCCAGATCCTCAGCGGAAACATAGCCATCGCGAAACAGGCGTAGCGCTTCGTTCAACAATGCGCCTTGCAAACGATTGAGAATGAAGCCTTGGACTTCCTTCCGAACCAGTATCGGGGTTTGTCGAGCCTGTTCCATCAGTTGCATGGTGCGGTTCACCGCTGTTTCCGAAGTGTCAGGTGATGGTGCTACTTCGACTAGTGGAATCAAGTAAGGCGGATTGACAGGATGTGCTACTAAGCAGCGCTCAGGGTGTTTCAGGTGGTTTGTGAACCGAGACGCGGCGATGCCGGAGGTAGAGCTAGCCAACACAGTATCTATGGCCACCACCGACTCAAGTTCTGAATAGATACGTCGTTTGGCATCAATGTCTTCTGGTCCACATTCCTGAACGTACTCAACACCCCTCATAGCATGAGCCAGATCGTTTTCTGTCTGGATGAGAGATAGCGGAGCCTCAATATCTTCAATTAGGCCAGCCTGAAGTAAGTCTTGAAGAGATTGCCGAATGCCGTCTGGGACTTGGCCGAGAGCGCTAGCATCAACATCATAGAGACATACAGACATCCCGCTTCGTGCAAAGACAATGGCCCAAGCCCGGCCAATCAAGCCTGCGCCGATAATTCCTATACGTGCTGTCATGAGGCTGCTCCTATATCAGTCACAAAGACTCAACGTTGGCGCAGATACTCAGCGCCTGGCCTGAAATATTGGTACCACCAGGTGCCGACAGGAACAGGGCCATAGACGCTATGTCGGAGGGTTCAACCATGCGTCGCATAGATATCTTAGAAAGATTTTCCTGCTCCATTTCGGCATAGCTAAGCCCACGCTTGGCCGCACGGTCTTCAATGACCTTTTCGATACGCGGTCCACGCACGATGCCAGGTAGAATTGCGTTGACTCTCACCCCTTCTGGGCCGAGCTCAATTGCCAAGCTCTTAGTCAGTCCGACGACAGCCCATTTGCTGGCGGCATAAGGAGTGCGGTATGCAAAGCCCAGGCGACCTGCGACTGATGCTAGGTTGATCAACAGCCCCTGGCTTTCCTTCAGTAACGGCGTCGCGCGGTGAGCAACCCGGTACTGACCATTGAGATTGATGTCGATAGTACGGGTCCAGGCGTCATTATCGATCTCATCGATCCCCGCAGTGGGCCCGGCGATGCCAGCATTATTAACGACTACGTCAAGCCCCCCTAGAGAGGCGACATCTTGGAACAGCCGGTCGACGTCTTCTTCTTTGCTGACATCAGCCACGGTGTGTGAGATGCCTACCGGCAGCGAGGCCAAGGCTTGGGTGTCGATATCACAAACGTGCACTCGTGCGCCCGCCTCCTGGAAGGCCTTAGCGATTGCTAAACCAATACCATTGGCACCAGCGGTAATCAGTACTCTGAGGCCATGACGTGGCGTTAAACTTTCTACAACGGTCATAAAGTTTCTCTCCTTGGAGGGGGTTACAGCGAAGGCAGCCAAGTTGACAGGAAAGGCAGCAGGCTGATAATCAGAAGATTGATGAGTACGATTCCTACGAAGGGCAGTACGGACCAGGTGAGTCGAGCGATACTAATATTAGCTATCTGTGATGCCACAAAGAGGTTGAGGCCGACCGGTGGGGTGAACATTCCCATGGCCAGGTTGACCACCATTATGATCCCGAAGTGGACAGGGTCGAATCCGAAGCTTATCGCAATGGGCAACAGGATAGGCACGAAGATCAGGATCGCCGCTGCTGCCTCAATAAACATCCCTGCAAACAACAGCAGGAGATTGGCCAGGATAATGAACAGTAGCGGGCTGTCGATGGCCGATATTGCGAATTGGGACACCATGTCTGGAACCCTTAGCCGCTGAAGCATACGACCATAGAGTCCTGCAGCGCCGATGATGCTTAGCACAATAGCGCTGGTAACAGCCGATTGTTTGAGGATATCAACCAGGCTGCTTAGTTTGATTTCTTTATAGATGACAAACCCGATCAGGAAAGAGTAAGCCACCGCGATGACTGCGGCTTCAGTCGGCGTGAATATGCCACTGTAGATACCGCCTAAGATGATGACTGGCATGAGGATTGCCAGTATCGCCTTGCGCCCCGCTCGCAGGACGTCCATCCAAGAACTCTTTTCGATACTTCCAGCCAAACCATTCGCCTTGGCGAAGAAGTAGGCAAAGATCAGCAGAGTCAGCGTTACTAGGATACCTGGCAGAATGCCTGCGATGAACATGTCCCCCACGGACACATTGGCAGCTATCCCGTAGAGAATCAGCGGGATGCTGGGCGGGATAATTACGCCGAGGGCGCCGGAGGCAGCTTGGTTGGCGGCTGTATAGCCTCCAGGGTAACCCTTGGCCAGCATGGCCGGTATCAAGATGGAGCCGATGGCAGCGGTTGTGGCTGCGCCAGATCCTGAGATGGCCGCGAAGAAAAGTGAAGTGACGATGGCCACCATCGCCAAGCCGCCCGTCATACTGCCGACCAGGGTGTTGGAGAAGTCGACCAGGCGCCGGGATATTCCACCGCTCTGCATCAAGGAACCCGCGAGGATGAAGAAGGGTATCGCCATCAACGGGAAGGAGTTCACCGAAGCGATGAGCTGTTGGGGAACGATCAACATGGGTGATAAATCCCCATGCCAAATAGTTATCGCAGAAGCTAGCCCGAGTGAGAGAGCAATGGGTACGCCGATGATGAACAGCGAAATCAGCAGTAGGAACAAGAGCAGTGCCATGGTCAGTTCACCTCCTGCTTGGGCTGATTGTGAATATTGAGTGCCTCATCAAGCAACAGCCCCAGGCTATTGATCATGATAACCACGCCTCCTGCGGGAATGGCCATGTAAGGCCACATCATGGAAATTCGAGTACTGGGTGCGGTCTGGCTGGCTACCCGATCCATAAGGTCGTAACCGTGTTTAATCAAGATAAAAGCGAAGAGAGCGGAACACAGGATGATGACAATTCGCAGCAGGCGCGCCAGTGCTCTTCCGGCGTGTTCCAGTAAGATGTCCACGGAGATCAGTGTGCCCTTACGATAGGCATATCCAGCTCCGAGAAAGGTCAACCAGAGCATGGAGAAGCGGGCTATTTCATCTGAGAAGAACAGCGGTCTGCCCACTACAAAACGGGCAAATACCTGCCAGAAGATGAGTACCGTCATCACTAACAACAACCCGGCCAATATCCAGCCGATCAGACGGTTAAACTCATCAATGGCTCTGTGGGCCAGTAGTAGATAAGACTTCATGGCTGCCTCATGCGTCGGAAAAGCGCCCGCAGGACGTCGTGTTACCTGCGGACGTTGTGGGCTCAGTATTCGTAATTGACGGCAGCGTCGACCAGATCCTCACCAATGGTGGGAGCCCACTCTTCAAGGACAGGTTTGACCACTTCGCGGAACGGGGCAAGGTCGGGATGGGTCACGGTCATGCCCAATTCTTCGAGTTGCCCGAGGTAACGCTGTTCTAGCTCCTGGCTGGCCTCACGCTGTACCGGCAAGGCAATCTGGGCCGCCTCCATGATGATCGCCTGGTCTTCTTCGCTGAAGGAATTGAACAGATCCAGGCCCATCATCAGTGGCGCTGGCGAATAGACGTGTTGGGTCATGTTCAGGTAGTCCTGAACTTCGTAGAAGTTAACGTCATAGATGGTGGCCAAGGGATTTTCCTGGCTATCCATAACACCTTGCTGGAGGGCGGTGTAAACCTCGGTCCATGCCATGGGCGTCGCGTTAGCACCCAGTGCTTCCCAGGTATCGACCTGGACGCGACTTTCCTGTGTGCGGTGGTTAATGCCTTCCAGATCGCTGGGTTTCTCGATTGGACGTACCGAGTTGGTGTTGTGACGGAAGCCGTTCTCCATCCACGCCAGGAACTTCACGTTCATGCCTTCCTCGGCCAGCCGTGCGAGCTCCTCGCCATGTTCGCTGTCTAGAAAGGCATAGGCATGCTCGTGGTTTTCGAAGACGTAGGGTAAGTCAAAGAGCATGTATTCATCGACGAAGCCCCCCATCGGACCGGTGGAGGAAATGCCCGCATCGATGATGCCAAAGCCCATGCCTTCGACGACTTCGCGTTCGGCACCCAATGCGTTGTCGTAGTGGGGCTCAATGGTCAGTCGGCCTTCTGAGAGGCGCTCAAGCTCCTCACCAAACTTAAGAACTCCAATACCCTGCTGTGAGTCAGGGCCGAGCGGGAGACTCACATTGATAACACGTTCTGTTTGTGCAAGAGCATGGGTAGAAGCGGCCAAAGCGATGGCAGCGGCCAAAGATGTTAGAGGAAGGAAAAGCTTCATACAGCACTCCTAGATGTAATCCAGCAATAACGCTGTGCGTATTGTCGTTGTAGTCTGTCAGTTGCTTCATACGGGCCTCAGCCGAGATTCTGTAATGCTGCTCAAGCCCGATTGAAGTTATAGAAGAGAATGAGTACGTATGCAATGATGCATGAATAACATCCTTAAAGAATAACTACATCTACTTGATTAAAAAGAAAATATACTTTAGTAGTAATTATGAATACGTATTCATATATTTTTTTCTAGCAAACAAATAGGATTTTATTTTGAGGAAAAGACTTGCTCCCTGAGCTCAAGACAATATTCATCACTAACCAAGACAAGCATGTCGGCACTATCTATTTAGCAAATGATTAGCTTGAGTTGAGCCATACTTTGATCTCAACCTGGAAAGGATCATGACCTGAACGTTGCGACTGACATCTCCTTTACACCTTGGAATAAAGACAAGCTGGTTGGGCAAAAGTCACCTCCTCAACTGAGAGATACTTGGGTCACAAACTCTTCCACACCAAACAACGATNNCGAATCGCGCTGGGGATGGAGGCACGACACTCTGCTGGCGTATGCTGTTATTGCATTAACAGTGACGACTAACAGTCTTGGGGAACGTGCATGCCTTCATCCGTGGAAAAAGTCTCGCCGACGGCGCCCTCCAACGAGAGGCCGGATGGTAAGGGCCAGAAGCTTAGCGATCGGGTTTACGGTGATATCGTCGACCGAATTATTCAGCGTGAATTCGGTGAAGGTGAACGATTGCCATCAGAGGAGCAATTGGCATCTCATTACGGCGTATCTCGTCCGATCGTGCGCGAAGCATTGGCTAGACTGCGCGATGATGCACTGATTCGCTCGCAACGTGGCGCGGGGAGTTTTGTTCAGCGACGCCCCGATCGTGCCATGCTGGAGTTCGCTCCGCTGGAAAGCCTAGCCGATATCCAACGCTGCTTTGAGTTTCGCATCGCCGTGGAAACCGAGGCCGCGCGACTCGCGGCCATCAAGGCCACAGAAGAGGAGCGCTTGGCACTGACCCAAGCACTGGCATTGCTTGAACAGCGTATCCGCAACAATGCGCTGGGGGTAGATGCCGATTTCAACTTCCATCTATCCATCGCTCACGCCACGCACAACCGGTTTTTCTCCGACACCCTGTTGTCCCTTAAGTCAGCCATCACATATGGCCAGAACATGGCGCGCGGTCTTGGCTTGCGACGCCCTGAGCGCCATGTCCCCGAAGTACAAGTCGAACACCGTGATATCCACGATGCCATCCTCGCTGAAGATGCCGAACGTGCCGCTTTTTGTATGCAGCATCACTTGAGTAGTTCGCGGCGACGCGTCTTTGAGGGATAGGAATTTGACAACTTTTACAACTCGGCTAGCTTGAACAGTAAGGTTGTTCACGCTGGACAATAGTGGTGTGTAACGATCTGGTAGGACGCAAGCCGAGTACGATAAAAACAATAACCACGGCTCTCATTGGCGCAACTACCGATAACGACGAAGAAACGTACATAAAATAATACAACTAAGTCGGAGCATTCCATGACCTTTACCTACAAGACACTTGCGTTGTCCGTAACGGCTATCAGTGCCCTCAGTGTTGCTGGCTTGGCCCAGGCCGAGTACCCGGAAGACGACATCACCTACATCATTCCCTTCGATCCAGGCGGTGAATCCGATGTAACAGCACGTTTTCAGGAACCCATACTTGAAGACGTCCTTGGCGTTTCGGTCAATGTGACGCATCGACCAGGCGGCGGCGGCGCCGTGGCGTGGAGCGAGTTCCAGAATAGCGCCGAGCCCGATGGCTACGAAATTATCGGCGTGAATATCCCTCATATCATCGGCCAGCCAATTCAGCGCAATGATGCTGGTTACACGACTGATGACTGGCGAATCGTGACTTTTTTCCACTCAACGCCCAATGCGTTGATCGTCTCAGACGATAGCCCCTACGACACCCTGGAAGACCTGATTGAGGACGCTAAGGAAAACCCCGAGGCCATCACTTTAGGGGGTAGTGGCACTTACAGCGCCAACCATCTGGACATGCTGCGCTTCGAGAAAGAAGCCGATATAGACCTGACCTACATCCCCTTCTCTGGTACTGGGCCTCTTAAAGGCGCGCTGGAAGGCGGCCATGTTGCCGGGATCTTTAATTACACCATGCTCGGTACTGAAATGGCCGATAGCGTTAAGGTGCTGGCCGTAGCTGCCGAGGAACGCGTCAAGGCACTGCCTGATGCGCCCACCTTCAAGGAACAGGACTACGATATCGTCGGTGGTGCTTACCGCGGTGTCGCAGTGCCGAAGGATACACCCGATGACGTGGTGGCTACCCTAGAGGAAGCCTTCGCCGAAGCCAATCGTCAGATCACCGAGAAGCAGGAGCCCTTGGGCTTCGTGATGGAATACATCACCGGTGAAGAAGTTGATGAAGTAATGGCCATGCTACGCGAGGCCTACGGTCCGATCCTCGAAGAAGCCGAGTAACACTCCTCCCTCCGCGGGGTCCTTGATGGGCCCCCTATTTTCTTTTCACCATGCTGGCAACGTACGCGTTGCCACCAGGAGGGTGACCCATGGATATGTTACTGGAGGCGCTGACCTCCCTTCTGACTTTTGAGAGCATGTTGACCGTCCTGATCGGGGTGTCGGCGGGGCTTTTCATCGGGGCTATGCCCGGGCTCACGGCTACGATGGCACTGGCCATGTTGCTACCCTTCACGTTCTCGATGGAAGCCTTGCAGGGATTGATCGCCTTAGGTGCGGTATACATGGGCTCTATCTATGGCGGGGCGTTCACCGCCATCCTGATCAATACCCCCGGGACCCCCTCGTCCATTGCCACTACTTTCGATGGCTACCCCATGGCACGTCAGGGCCGGGCCTATGAAGCCCTGGCGGCGGCCACCATCGCCTCGGTGGTGGGCGGTATTGTCGGCGTCATTTTCCTATTGATCCTCGCCCCGACGCTTGCTCGGCTGGCAGTCGCCTTCGGACCATCGGAGATGTTCTGGGTAGCGATGCTGGGGCTAACATTAGTCGCCAGCCTGTCAAGCGACTCCCTGCTTAAGGGCCTGCTGGGCGGTTGTATCGGCATCCTGTTGAGCACGATCGGGGTGTCGCCAGTTGGCGGCGAGAGTCGCTTCACTTTTGGCTACCCGCCATTACAAGGCGGCATCGAGCTGATCGTGGCACTGATCGGGCTCTTCGTGATTCCCGAGTTGCTGACCATGTCGGCGGAGGGACGCGGGGCCTTGCCCGACGGAGGCGAACTGCGCAAGAAAGAAGTCTCCATCGGCAAGATAGCGCGGCGTATTTTCAGCAAACCGGCCAATCTTATCCGCTCGTGTCTGATCGGTCAGGTCATCGCTATCATCCCCGGCGCCGGGGGCAATGTCACCAGCCTAGTGGCCTATAACGAAGCGCGGCGTTTCTCAAAGGACCCCAAGAGTTTTGGTAAGGGCAACGTCGATGGCGTGGTGGCGTCGGAATCGAGCAACAACGTGATGGTCGCCGGCAGCATGGTGCCACTGCTGACGTTGGGCATTCCCGGCGCGCCGCCTGATGCCATCATCCTCGGGGTATTGCTGATGCATGGCCTGCGTCCAGGACTCGATCTCTTCACTCAGTCGGGTGTGCTGACCAATGGCTTCATTCTTTCCATGGGTCTCGCGGCATTGATGTTACTGCCTGTCGGGCTGTTGGGTGGACGCGTGATTCACCGTGTGGTCATTCGCACGCCTTATTATTTTCTAGTACCCAGCATCGCGATGGTGACCATTCTCGGTACCTTTGCGTTACGTAACAGCATGCTGGACGTCGGGATTATGTTGCTCCTAGGCACGGCCGGCTATTTCCTGCGACTGATCGGTATCCAGGCCGCGCCCATCGTACTTGGCTTGATACTCGGTGGGATAGCCGAACAGGGCTATGTGCAAACGCTGATGGCGGCGGTCGTCGATCCGATTCCCTGGCTTAGATTGGTGAGCAACCCGCTCTCTATGGTACTTGCTGGTCTAGTCGTGCTAGGCGCGGCGACTGCGCTGGTGCCCATGTGGCTGGCACGCAAGGGGCTATTGGATAAGGTTGATGCCAATGACCGTGGAGGCTCGTCATGATTCTGCGTCTAAATACCGATATCGCCTCGGGTGCTCTCGGTCTGGTGTTTGGCGCCGTGCTGTGGTTTCCACGGGCGGATATCGGGCGACTGAGCATCATCTTTCCGCGCGCCATCCTGTTGATACTGACACTGATCTCAATCGCTTTGATCGTCAAAGGGTTTATCAAGCCGAGTGGCCGCCAGATCGAGATCACCGGCAGTCCGCGGCGGCTGGCCACCGTCATGATCGGCTTTTTTGTTTGGTGGGCCGTGGTCGAAATCCTCGGCTTCCTGCTGACGACGCTGATCGCCTTCTTTGCGCTCACCTGGTATCTGGCCAGGGTGGAGACCGCGGTTACCTGGCAACGCATGTTGAAGTGGACTCCGGTGATCCTGGTGCTGGTCGGTGTCTTTTACCTGACCTTCACGGAGGTGCTCAATGTGCGCCTGCCGTCGGGTCTGTTCTTTTAGTAGGAGTGATGCATGAAAGTTACTGATATTCGGGAAGCACGGGTGTCGATCGCCTCGGACATCGCTAACGCTTATATCTCCTTCGCCAAGATGGATGTGTCGGTGCTGGCGATCTATACCGATGTCTGGGTCGATGGCCGTCAGGTGGTGGGCTACGGCTTCAATTCCAATGGCCGCTATGCGCAAAGTGGACTACTGCGCGAGCGCTTCCTGCCCCGCCTTCGTGAAGCCGACCCACAAGCTCTGCTCGATGACAGCGGTACTAACCTCGACCCTTTCCGGGTTTGGGACGTGTTAATGGCCAACGAGAAGCCCGGTGGGCACGGTGAGCGTTCGGTGGCGGTGGGCATCATCGACATGGCTGTGTGGGACATCGTCGCCAAGGCGGAAAACAAGTCCCTGGCGCAGCTACTGGCCGAGCGTCATGGTGATGGGACGGCCGATGCGAAAGTATCGGTTTATGCAGCAGGCGGTTACTACTATCCAGGTAAGCAGGTCAGTGCCCTCAAGGACGAGATGCGCGATTACCTCGACCTTGGCTACACCTGCACCAAGATGAAGATCGGCGGGATACCCTTAGCCGAGGACCTTGAACGGGTCGAGGCGGCGATTGAGGTCGTCGGTGATGCTTCGCGCCTTGCCGTCGATGCCAATGGCCGCTTCGATCTCAAGACCGCGCTGGCCTTCGCCGAGGGCCTGGCCCCTTATGGGGTTCGTTGGTATGAGGAGGCGGGTGACCCGCTCGATTACGCCTTGCAGCAGCAGCTGGGTGAGCACTATGCGCCCCCCATGGCCACCGGCGAGAACTTATTTTCTCACCAGGATGCTCGCAACCTGCTGCGTTATGGCGGCATGCGCGCCGATCGCGACATTCTGCAGATGGACCCGGTGCTTAGCTACGGCCTAGTGGAATACCTGCGCATGCTCAAGGTGTTGAAGCAACACGGCTGGTCACCGAGACAATGTATTCCGCATGGTGGCCATCAGTTCGCTCTCAACATCGCTTCCGGCCTTAAACTGGGAGGAAACGAGTCCTACCCGAGGGTCTTTGCGCCGTTCGGCGGCTTCGCTGACTCGACTCCTATCGAGAGAGGATATGTTGCCATCCCGGCGATGCCCGGCATTGGTTTCGAGGACAAACGAGAACTCATGAAAGTCTTTGATAAGCATCTACGCTGAGCGGTGCTGTTACCTCCCGAGCCGCTCATCCACAACAATTTACAACAAAGTTATACATAAAATCAGGAGCTTAAGATATGCGCAATCATCGTGTCGCCGTGATTCCAGGTGATGGAATAGGCCTAGAAGTCATTGAGGCAGGTAAGCAGGTACTGGAAACGTTGTCGCAAAAAAGTGACGATTTTCAGTTTAAATTTGAAGATTTTGATTGGAGTTCTAAGCGCTACCTTGAAACGGGTGAATACATCCCCGAGGGTGGACTAGAAAAGCTCTCAACATTTGACGCTATCTACTTCGGTGCGGTGGGCAGCCAAGAGGTCCCCGATCATGTGTCGCTTTGGGAGCTTCGGCTCGCTATCTGTCAGGGCTTTGATCAATACGCCAATGTACGCCCTGCCCGTGTGCTCCCTGGTGTTAATAGCCGCTTAAAAGGCGCCGAGAAAATTGATTGGGTGATCGTTAGAGAAAATAGTGAAGGTGAATATGCGGGCAACGGTGGCCGTGCTCATCGTGGGCATCCCGAGGAGGTCGGCACTGAGGTGGCGATATTTACCCGTAAAGGGATAGAACGAATTCACCGTTTCGCTTTTAAACTCGCCCAAGACCGCCCCCGTAAAAAACTAACATTGGTCACCAAATCCAACGCTCAGCGATACGGCATGGTGCTATGGGATGAAGTGTTCTTCGAGGTGGCAAAAGACTTCCCTGACGTGACGATTGATCGAGAGCTTGTCGATGCCGCGACCACTCGCATGGTGCTTAAGCCAGAGACAATGGATGTCATTGTCGCGACTAATCTGCATGCCGATATTTTGTCTGACTTGGCCGCCGCTCTTTCAGGCAGTTTAGGCATTGCACCCACTGCCAACCTTAATCCAGAGAGGGCTTACCCCTCCATGTTTGAGCCAATTCATGGATCAGCATTTGATATTGCTGGACAAGGCATTGCCAATCCCGTAGGTGCCTTCTGGACCGCTGCCATGATGCTGGAACACCTAGGGGAATCGACGGCAGCTGAACGACTTATGGCGGCCATAGAGCGATTGACCGCCTCAGGTCTACAAACAAAGGATCTTGGTGGTACGGCGACCACGCAGGATGCGACCCGAGCCATCTGTTCCGACATTGAACAACAATAAGTAAATTGCAACTGCTTCAAGAATGGCACCCTTGAAGCAGCTTAAAGAAAACTTCCATCAGCACTGCTTAACGGACTCTCTTATCCTCCGAGTTCATCGAATGAATACAGCTTCTTAGATCGCAGGAAGAGGGAAAGAAGCAACACTGACCTTCTCTCTGCTTTACCGATCAAGGTGAAGCAGACGGAGGTTTTCTTGACGAAAAAATGAACTTTACTCTGCCCTGAAGAGAATGGCTGCATCAGTCAGTAACATCCCTATCGGTGGCAAGAATCGGCCAGAAGCGGTCTTTTAGTAAACACTGATTTAAAACTGCATTATTCGAAGAGAAGCCTGCTGCAGATTGCATATGGGCAGCTCATGCGCCCTTGTTGAAACCTGAATTCAATTAATAAGTGCACCTGCGGTATTCGAGGCTCCGGAATATTCACCCAGGAACCACCTGTGCTGATTTTCGATAACTGAGGCGCTTAAGCAGACGAAGATGTCGCTAGAGAACGCCTCAGCACGCCTTGTTATTCCAGATCAATGAATAGGTCCACTGGTAACTGCCTATGCCGACAAAAGGTGATATTAAACCGCTAATTTGCTCTGGGCACCACTCCTCACGCAGTTGCTTGGTGAGGATTTTGATCATGCTGGGTTGAGGCTTCATCCAACTTCCAACTGGAACGTCGTTGCTACGGTGCTGAGTTAGCTTGGGTCTCATAACCGCCATCTGTCGCATTACGGCGCAACTCACTGATTATATTTCTGTTATGGTTGTCAAAGTCTCTATCGACCTGTCGCTGGCTCATACCTACCCTAATACAAGCGTGGACCTGGTATCTCAATCTAAGATTTATAGGCTTGCTTTATGAGTATCCCAGAAGAGTGAAAAGGCCGCACTACGCATAGGAGTGCGGCATAGATTTACCTGTAGGAGGATCAGTTACGCGGGTCATCTGTGGGATCAACGTACTCGATGCCCCAGGGTCCCTCGCCATGCAGCTGAAAGATAGTTTCACCCTCAGCATAGCCAAACATCGGTTCGCCAGGCGCCATGATCGCATACCCGCCTTCCGACAATGCTTGCGTGGCTTCAGAATCGTACTCCTCACCATGCGCGAAATGCAGTGTGCCGGAGAGTACCGTGACGCGCTCATAGGCGGGGTGAATATGCGGCTTAATCTCATAGCCATCCTCAAGTCTAAGGCGCATCGTGAAGGGCACCTCCTCACTCAAGTCGCCCTCAATGATGGCGATCTCGGCCCCCTTTCCCATAGAGCCCACAGGATCCCACGATAGCTCTTCCGGAGATCCAATTAAATGCCCCTCGCCCTGATAAGGCTCAGCCTGCAAGCCGGTGGACGCAGTCAACGCCCCGGCCAAAGCAACAAACGTGATAATGCTTCTCCTAGTATTCATGGCAGTGCTCCTCTGTTGTTGTTTCGTCACGACACCGTGGTGCCGTGTGTTGCCAAGTACGAAGGACGCAAATTGTGCCTATGTAGTTCCCGCCATTCGTGCCGCAATACAGGGAACTCACATTGAGGAGGGTATGTCCTTGCTGATAACAAACAAATTGCTAGCCTGACTTGCCAGAACCCGGCCATCGACCCATGCTGATAAGGCACTCATGCCAAACAGATTCCAGGCTCTAAGATTGTGACCCGCGGTGACGTATCAGGGCGGCTCGGGGGTAAGCATGTTAGATCGCGATATCAGCAATCGTCAGCACTGGTTTGAGCAGCACCTGACGCCGCTGCTGGATCGACTATATGGTTGCGCCCTGCGCCTGACCCGCGACCCTGATGATGCCGAAGATATCGTCGCCGAAGCGATGAGCAAAGCTTGGACGCATCTTGGTGAGCTTCGCGATCCGCAGTGTTTCGACGGCTGGCTCCTGCATATTCTATACAATGCCTTTATCAGTGAGTGGCGGCGATATCAATCTCGGCCCCCATGCCTTTCAAGCGCCGGGACTCTGGCGCCGGACGAGCTCGACACCAACACCGTCATCCTTTTGCAGCAACTGCATCAGCCTTTTCTGTTTGGCTGGGGCAGCCTGGAGGAGCAATTCTTCAATTCTTTGCTCGGGGAAGACCTCCAGCAGGCGATTGATGAGCTACCCTTCCCCTTCCGGATCACCATAGTGCTGGTAGAGATACATGGTTATTCCTATACGGAAGCCGCCCGCCTTCAGAGAATTCCGTTGGGCACCGTGCGTTCGCGGTTGAGCAGGGCCCGTATGCTGCTGCAGAAAACCCTCTGGGAGCAAGCCAGCGACGCTGGCCTCAGGCCAACAGTGGCGAAATAGAGAGACAGCGGCCTTTGAATTCACGAAGTTGCGAATAAGCCATCAAACGCCTATTTAACTATTTCGTTTGTGAATTCAGGATACCAGCACGTCCCGCCCGACTTGCTACGCTATAGATAGTAACTGGCTTCCGAGAAACCATGCCGACGGCATAGCACCTTGATGTCAGCCCAGACTCGGCTTCGCGCAGGAAATCAATAATCTATTTTTCACTGAAAAGCTTTTTCGTGTCCAAGCTCATTGTATAGGTTGGGCTCTATAGCTTAGCGCTACTCAAGCGGGAAGTGACATCGACCAGACCTCTTTTGGGTCGAGCAGCGACATTCGGCCAAAAGCTGCCTTTTAGGCGTCTCTGATATAATGCCGCGCTCTGGGGCAGACCGAATCGGAGCTTAGGGTTGTTCCTAGCAGCGCTTTGTTGGGCTTTGTATACATTCGAACGAATACTTGCCTACGATAGGAATTCCTGTATCGCCTCCGTTAATTTGAATCTACACCAAACAGTTTTCTACAACCATTCAAGAATATTCCATAAGGCCTGTCTGAAATGATGAGGAATATCACGATAGATCCTCCGGCTTTCAACGCCTGCTCTATTGTTGCACTATTTATATAAAGCAAAACCAAATACAAGGTGATTTGGAACGAAAAGTTCGCAAAAATATCTATTACCGCCGATTTGAGCTCTCCAGCCTCATGCCCATCTAGGAGCCTGAAAAGCCAATCTCTATAAAGCCCGTATGGCCTGCCAGCAAACAATATGACAGGTATCGCTGCAATGCGAATTCCCACAGATTGGCCAATTGATAACCCCGCGATTACGATTTCTATAAAAGCTCCACAAACGGTGGAGAATACAATCATCGCGAAGGTGTCTGCGAGATACCGTTTCACTATTTGGAAAACTCAACTGTAATGCCCGGTTTTTATTCATGTGCAGTAGCCACATACTATTTTGGAGCCAGCCCGACTTGGCGCGGCATACCTGTTGGCGGAGTAATCAAGCCTTCACTTATGGCCCAACAGTTTATGTGTGCATGCGTGTTTTTCTGTCAACCATCAATCTGTAATGCCTTGAAATTTCTAAAAATAAAGCTTATTTTCGCGATATGCTTTTTCAGAAAAATGCGCACGTGCGTTAACTTTATCGCTATCTTGTCAAAATTGCGCATAAGCATAAAATGACTTCTTATAAGCTATTGTTTTAACGCATTTAAAAGATTTTTCTCCAGCAATACGAACGCTCATATTACGAACCCTATCAAAAAAACGCGCATTGTGAGGTAAACGCTCCGTGAATATCCGACCTCTGTAAATGCCCGCTCAGGGTCGTTATCAGCCCTCCAACCAGGTGTCCCAGCAGCAATAATCTGTGTTTATTTGCACCTATTCTGCAAGCAAATATTCAAAATCTTCTTAGCTTCAACGCTACCAGATAATGATTGCTGCCGTCACTGGAAATTAACCTCGTATACCGCCTTCATTTATGGGCAATCAACACGGTAAGCTTGGCGGCACTCCTGCTGCTGATGATATTTTTGATAATGACTAACCACTGGATACTCGGCCCGGGTGCCATTGGCCGCCTGCTGGCCCATTCGCTTTCCCCAATAGCGACTACCACGCTACTCGGTCGCCGTATGTTGCCTGCGAGACAGATGCTGACCACGCCAGAGGGCGCACATCGCGTGCTACCATTAAACTCGTTGACGACAGCTCAACTGGCATCAAACACGCCTGAGCCGCCCGCCTTTGTGCATATCACTACCAAGGCCATGGTGGCTGAGTCTGCGCTGGCTGGCATTACTGACTGTATTTCCCCTTCTACCCCGCTAGTGCTGTGGCAGAACGGTTTTTTGGCGCAGCCGCGTATTACTCAGGCGTGGCCGGGGCAGGTGTTGTGCGCGACAACAACCGAAGGGGCTTACCTAACCGGTGATGATGGCGTGGTGCATGCGGGGCGTGGGCATACCTTTGTGGGTGGTTTGCATAACCAGCACGGTGCGCTGGCGGAAGAACTGGCGCACACATTAACCCAAGCAGGGCTTGCCGCCACAAAGGTGGATGATATTCGCCAGCGCTTGTGGCAGAAGCTGGCGGTGAATGCGGCGATTAACCCATTGGTGGCATTGAATGGCGTGCGTAACGGCAAGTTGCGCGATGAAGCTTATTCAGGCCGCGTGGTGGAGGTTGTAAAGGAAGTCGCGGCGATTATGTTCGCCGAGGGCATTGCGCCGCCCAATGATGGCAACGGTGAAGGTGCGTGGTTGGCGCTGGTGTGGCAGGTGGTGGAGAACACGGCAAACAATAAGGCTTCGATGTTGCAGGACGTGGAGGCCAAACGCCCCACCGAGCGCGGAGCGATATTGGGGCCGTTGATTGATAGTGCCCAGCGCCATGGGTTGGCGTGCGAGGTATTGCAGGCGCTGGATAATGAGTTGGCGGAGGTTGAGGCGAGCTTTTAGGCATTACCTGGGGCAGCTTCGCTGGCCCTCCCGCGGGCGCCTCGTTTCTTGCTGCGCTCGCTACTCGTTACCACGCGCTACAAGTGCGCTGACCTCATTTAGATTCAAGCATCACGTAACAGGAATCACGACCACTTTTTGGTAGGCGGGGCGTTCAGCGATCTGTTGGTACCAGCGTTCTAAATGGGGCCGCGGCTGCCAGGTTAAGCCGATATGCCATAAGTTGTATATAAACGGTGCAACGGCAATATCGCCCAGGCCAAATTCATTGCCCGAGAAGAACGTTTGCTTGGCCAGCACGTTATCCATTAATTCAAATAGCTCTTCACACGCCTGCATACCCGCTTCAATGGCAGCATTATCGCGTTTTTCAGGTGGGGTTCTGACATAACCCATCAGGATCGTGCGGTGCCGTGGTGACAGGGTGCTGTTCGACCAATCCATCCACTTTTCTGCCTGCGCCCGTTCGGCGGGGGCTTCGATCCATAGCTTGCTCNNCGGCAAGGTAGCGAATAATCGTATTGGATTCCCACAGTACGCTGTTGGTGGCGTCATCTTTGAGTAGCGGCACTAGCCCGGTGGGGTTCATGGCCAGGTATTTTGGAGTGTTGTTTACCCCGTGCTCAAGCCCCGCTTGGATCTGCTCGAACGGCAGTTCCAGCTCTTCTAGCACCCAGCGCACTTTTTTGACGTTGGTGGAGTTGTTGCGGCCCCAAAGCGTGATCATGGCAGTCCTTGTATATGAGCAGTTTCTTTAAGTTTGCCCGCCCTTGAGGTCGGAGACAAGCTGTGGCTTTGGTGGGGTAGCTGGGGCGGCTTCGCCGCCCATTCGCGCGGGGCCGTCCATACGGGTGCCTCATGTTGCTCGTTCCTCGCAAAACTCGTTACCCAATGGGATGGACT
>LGOV01014416.1_pt1 | contig 19805 bp, 16 predicted proteins | sample 469881 | NCBI WGS metagenome assembly LGOV01 (sample SAMN03857199, study PRJNA290197) | marine sediment metagenome | biome: marine cold seep biome; feature: cold seep; material: marine sediment; isolation source: sample #5579, elevator 3A push core 41 containing 12 cm of sediment... ...
ATCCAAATGTAGGTGTTGTATCGGTACCAGATTCAAGATTGGGTGTTTTAGAAAAGATGTATCATTCTAAAAAAGTTATTCCAACAACGATTGAATTTGTAGATATAGCAGGTCTTGTAAGAGGGGCGAGTAAAGGTGAAGGTTTAGGAAATAAGTTTTTATCACATATTCGAGAAGTTGAAGCGATTGTTCACGTGGTACGCTGTTTTGAAGATGAAAATGTTGTTCACGTTGAAGGAAAGATAGATCCAATTGATGACTTAGAAACCATTAATCTAGAACTAATGCTTTCTGATATTGAAATGTTGGATCGTCGGATTGAAAAGAATAAAAAATTAGCAAAAACAGATAAAAAAGAAAAAGAATATGTTGAAATAGCAACGAAGCTTCGTGAATTTTTAGAAAGTGGTAAAATTCCTGGTGATGATGAATTTAATCAAGCTGAATGGGATTTTATTAATACCATTCAATTAATTTCAACTAAACCGGTTTTATATATTGCAAATGTATCCGAAGATGATCTTCATGATGATAATGATATGGTTACACGTTTAAAGAAAACGATATTTGAGAGTCATTCTGGAAATCATAAAGATGTTATTAAAATTTCAGCAAAAATTGAAGAAGAAATTGCTCAATTTGATGAAGAAGAAAAAGCAGAGTTTTTAGGAGATTTGGGATTAAAGACATCAGGATTAGATAAGGTTATTCAAGCGGGATATGAGTTGCTTGGATTAATCACTTTTTTAACCGCTGGTCCTCAAGAAATAAGAGCGTGGACTGTTACAAAAGGAACAAAAGCACCACAGGCAGCAGGAAAAATCCATAGTGATATTGAGCGAGGATTCATCCGAGCTGAGATTACAAGCTATGATCAATTAGTCGAAGCAGGATCAGAAGCAAAGGCGAAAGAGCTTGCCTATGTTCGAATAGAAGGAAAAGAATATATCATGGAAGATGGCGATGTTACATTTTTTAGATTTAATGTTTAATTGAACTTGATCCTCATAGGTATTTAGTTGATGGATATATTACTTATTTATTATCAAAAGCATTCGAATTGGATACTGTTTTAGTATTCGACAAATATTAGGAAGTAGATCATGTTGTGTTATTTCATAACAATTTGGATTTTAATTGGTGTTTATGTTGTGATTTGTAAAAATAATGAATATAAGAGAGTAAAGAAAGAAAATTCAGAAGATAATAATACATAAATTGTTTAGACTATAAACAAAGAAATAAAGTAGTCCTGACAATTGTTACATCATGGTGTATGCCTCAGGGCGAACAGACATTAGCCTGTCCGAACTAGCTAGCATACAACAGATTAACAATTAGTCAGGACGGGAGTTTGTCGCCAAACTGAGACAAACCATAAATTGTTTATTTTAGCGAAAATATGGAGGAATATTATGAATGATTTAGTTTTAGTTGCGCTTAATGCAAAATACATCCATACAAATTTGGCAGTGCGTAGTTTAAAGGCACAGATTTCTGATGCTAAGGTTTCTATTATTGAAATGTCAATTAATGATCCACTTCATCAAATTGTTCATCATATATTGAGAAGTCAAGGGAATATCATTGGCTTTTCATGCTATATTTGGAATATGGAATTAATTCTTAAAGTATCACAAATGATAAAACAGGCAAATCCTGACGTTAAAATTTTAATGGGTGGGCCTGAAGTGAGCTTTGATGGAAAAGAATTATTAACGCAGTATCCTTGGCTTGATTATATCATTGCAGGCGAAGGTGAAGAATCAGTAAAATTGTTATTAAAGGCAAATAATGATAAAAATACATTACTACAAATTCCAGGACTTTCATTTCGCACCGAAAAAAATGAAATTTTTGAAGGTGCTTTAGAGCAAGCAATGGTATTGGATACATTGGAATTTCCTTACTCAAAAGAAGGAATCATGACCATTAAAGATAAAATAATATATTATGAAACAATGCGAGGATGTCCATTTAAATGTTCATACTGTTTATCTTCTATAGGAAAAGGAGTGCGAACATTTTCTTTAGAACGCGTCTATAAAGAAATTGATTTTTTTATAGATTTGGAAATAAAACAAGTCAAATTAGTAGATCGCACCTTTAATTTTGATATAAAACGAGCAAAAGCGATTTTCAAATACATTATTAAACGTGGTGGCAATACAAATTTCCATTTTGAGATGACCGGTGATCTTCTTGATACCGAAATGATTGAACTTTTAAAAGAGGCGAAACCAGGATTAATTCAATTTGAAATTGGGGTTCAAAGCACTGATAATAAAACCCTAGAGGCAATTCATCGAAAAAGTAATTTGGATCTACTAAGAGAAAATGTAACCAAAATATTAGACTATAAAAATATACATGTTCATCTAGACCTTATTGCAGGTCTTCCATTTGAATCCTATGATGTTTTTAAAAAATCGTTTAATGAAACTATTATAATTAAACCCGATATGCTGCAATTAGGTTTTCTTAAATGTTTGAAAGGGACTCAAATTCGAAAAGAAAATGCAATCCATGACTATCAATTTATGGAATTCCCACCCTATGAAGTGATTTCAAATGCATATATTTCAAGTTTAGAATTGTATCGTTTACGAAATATTGAAGTTCTAGTCGACCGATATTATAATTGTGATGGTTTTTCTTATTCACTAACTGAAATTTTCACCAACGGAATTTTCTTATCACCGTTTGACTTTTTCGAAAAATTCTCAGATTATTGGTTAGAACAAGGATATTATGATCTGGGAAAATCTAAAATTCAATTATATGAAATATTAAATACATTTTTAAGAAAAACAACTGGAAATAATAATTTTGAAGCGGTTTTAAAATTCGATTTTTTGATGATGGGTCATAAACATATCTCAAATATTTTTACAGACCGTTCACCAGATAAAGAATGGATTTTTGAATTTTTAAAGAATTCTGAAAATATCGATCGATACTTACCAGAATTCAGACAGATTGCACCAAAAAAAATATACACACAACTGAAATTTCAAAGTTTTATATTGGATGAACTATCTTTCTTAGGTGATGAAAAGCTTGGAACTAACCATACAAAATGTTTAGTTATTTTTTACGAGCATACTTTCATAAGAATTAATGAAGAAATCTAATAAAAACTATTGCTTCTTTAATATGAATGGAGTATACTATCATCTAAGAAGATGTTGATAAGGACGAGTATATTATTTTAGATTACAGAGAGTGAGCATAATAGTTGGAAATGTTCATATGCAAAATAATTGAAAACCACCTTGGAGTCAAGGCCTGAATTGAGTAAGGTTTTTCGGAGCTGACCGTTATACAGGACTTAAGTGGATTCAGAATTTCTGAGTCAAATTGGGTGGAACCGCGTATTTACGTCCCTTTGTATGTTTTACAAGGGGCTTTTTTTTATTTACAAAGAAAATGAGGAGAATAAAATGATAACAATTACACTAAAAGATGGTACACAAAAATCGTATAACTCAGGAATTACAGTATTAGAAGTAGCACATGATATTAGTCCAGGTTTGGCACGAAATACATTAGCAGGGGAATTAAATGGAGAAGTTGTTGATATTCGACAAAAAATCACAAATGATTCAACACTTAATTTATTGACGTTTGATGATAACGATGGGAAACATGCATACTGGCATACAGGATCACATTTATTAGCACAAGCCGTTAAGCGTCTTTATCCAGAAGCAAAATTAGCGATTGGACCTGCGATCGATCATGGGTTTTATTATGATATTGATCTAGATATTATTATTACACCAGAAATCATGGTTACTATTGAAAAAGAAATGGCAAAAATTGTAAAAGAAGGGTTTGTTATTGAACGCTTTGAATTAAGTCGAGCCGACGCGTTAGAAAAAGTGAAAAAAGAAGGCGAGCTTTATAAAGAAGAATTGATTGAAAATCTTCCCGAGGATGCAATCATTAGTTTTTATTCTCAAGGTGAATTTAACGATCTTTGTGCTGGACCTCATATTCAAAAACTAAGTGGGATTAAGGCAATTAAATTGTTAAGTTTAGCGGGCGCCTATTGGCATGGTGATGAAAAGAATAAAATGTTACAACGAATTTATGGGATTACGTTTCCTAAAAAAAGTCAACTTAATGACTATTTAGAACGCTTAGAAGAAGCGAAAAAAAGAGATCATCGTAAACTTGGAAAAGAATTAGATTTATTTTCAATCCAAGAAGAAGGCCCTGGTTTTCCATTTTTTCATCCAAAGGGAATGATTGTCAGAAATGAACTTGAGAGCTTTTGGCGTGAATTGCATCAAAAACGGGGATACCAAGAAATAAAGACACCTATTATTTTAAATGCTGAGTTATGGAAACGTTCAGGGCATTGGGATCATTATAAAGAAAATATGTATTTTACTGAAATTGACGGAAGTTCCTATGCAATAAAACCTATGAATTGTCCAGGAGGAATGCTTATATATAAACGAAAAGGCCATTCTTATCGTGATTTACCATTACGTATGGGAGAATTAGGCTTAGTCCATCGACATGAACTTCATGGGGCACTTCACGGATTAATGCGTGTTCGTAATTTCACCCAAGATGATGCTCATATATTTATGACACCCGATCAAATAAAAGAAGAAGTTATTAAAGTCATTGAACTTGCAGATGACATATATAAGGTTTTTGGATTTAGTTATAAAGTTGAATTATCGACAAAACCTGACAATTCTATTGGTTCGGATGAAGATTGGGAAATTGCAACAGAAGCGTTACGTGATGCATTAGTAACAAAAGGAATCGATTATCGCTTAAATCCTGGAGACGGTGCATTCTATGGTCCAAAAATTGATTTTCATTTGGAAGATAGTATTGGTCGAACATGGCAATGTGGAACGATTCAATTAGATTTTCAAATGCCAGAACGTTTTGACTTAAACTATATTGGTTCAGATGGTGAAAAACATCGTCCCGTTATTATTCATCGAACAATTTTTGGAAGTATTGAACGTTTCTTTGGAATTTTAATTGAACATTTTGCTGGCAAATTTCCAGTATGGTTAGCACCAGTACAGGTCATGATTGTTCCAGTTGCAGATGTACATCAAGCGTTTGCAGAAAAAATAAAAAGTGAACTCATGGAAATGGGCATTCGAGCACAGTGCGATAATCGCAGCGAAAAACTAGGCTACCGTATTCGAGAAGCGCAATTACAAAAAGTTCCCTATATGCTTGTTATTGGCGATAAAGAAGTAGAAGGCGGGGATTTAGCTTTAAGAATGCGTGATTGCAGCGATGTAAGTTTAATTAGTTTAAATGGTTTAAAGGAAAAATTAGAAGATAAAATTAAAACACGATCATTAACATTGGATTAAAAAAAAGTTGACATGATCAAAATTATAGCGTATACTTATCAAGTAAACAAAGTAGAGGCAACACACTTCTCACCTTATTTCTAATGGAGATAGGTAAATATTTGATGAGCTAATGTTCGTAGGTATTTTGCAGGTAGAGTGTTTCTACCTGCAATTTTTTTATATGGAGGTATAATATTATTAGCAAAAATGTTCAACACGAAATTAACAGCGAAATCCGTGACCGTGAAATCCGTGTTATTGATGAAGAAGGTGAAATGTTAGGTGTTCTAAATACTAAGGATGCTTTACGATTAGCTGACGAGAAAAATTTGGATTTAGTTAAAGTTTCGCCTAATGCAAAACCACCGGTTTGTAAGATTCTAGATTACGGTAAATTTCGATATGAAGAAATTCAACGTTTAAAAGAAGCTAAAAAAAATCAAAAAGCTGTCGTTATTAAAGAAATTCGAATGTCCGTTCGAGTTGAAGAACATGATATTAATGTAAAAGTTAAAAATTGTGTGAAATTCCTAAATCAAGGTAATCGCGTTAAAGTTGCAATTCGATTTAGGGGACGAGAGATGGCATATACTGAACAAGGTAAAGGTGTATTGCTGAATTTTGCTGAACGTGTTACAGATTATGGCGTTGTTGAAAAATCACCAAAGCTTGAAGGTCGTAACATGGTTATGTATCTCGCACCAAAGAAAGACAAATAGTATCCGGAACGTTAATTGAGTATATCTGTTAAGGAATGACTTAGGTTACAATTGCCCTAATTTTATCGGATATAGTTTATTATAAAAAACATATTGTGCAGGGAGGAGGAAATAGTTATGCCAAAAATGAAAACACATCGAGGAGCTGCAAAGCGTTTTAAAATAAAAAAATCAGGTGTAATCAAAAGATTTAAGGCTGGAAGTAGCCATATTTTAAATAAAAAAAGTCGTAAGAGAAAAAGAAGTCTTAGACAATCAACTGGTTTAGCACCAGGAGATGCTAAGGTTGTCAAGAAAATGATGGGTAAATAATTTAGAAGATAGGAGGAAATAATAATGTCAAGAATAAAAAAAGGCGTCAATGCCAAAAAGAGACATAAGAAAACACTTAAACTTGCCAAAGGATTTTATGGTGCTAAAAGCAAGTTATATAGATCAGCAAATGAAGCAGTAATGCGAGCACAACGATCTTCATATGTAGGTCGTAAAGAAAAGAAACGTAATTTTAGACGATTATGGATCACACGAATCAATGCTGGAACTCGGATGTATGATTTAAGCTATAGCAAATTCATGTTTGGTTTAAAACAAGCTGGAATTGAAATTGATCGAAAGATTTTAGCTGATTTAGCTATGAATGATATGAATGCATTTAAAGATATCGTAGAAATTTCAAAACAAAACTTGAATTAAATTTAGTTTAAAAACTTCTCAAAAGCATTATAAAATTTGGGAAGTTTTTTTATTGTAAATTTGTTGTTGCAATATTAAGAGAGAATGTTAAAATATGTATAATTACAAAATACATAGGTGGAGTAAATGAATGACAGAAAAGAATAATCGTATAAAAAAAAGCTTTTTAGATCAACGATCACCTGCTGAAATATTAATTTTTGGATTTGCACTAGTTATACTATTAGGCGCTGTTCTTTTGTGTTTACCCGTTGCGACTCAATCTGGACGAAGTCCAGGATTTATTAATGCATTATTTACAGCAACGTCAGCCGTGTCTGTTACAGGATTAGTTATTGTTGATACCGGAACATTTTGGTCGTTGTTTGGAAAGTTTATTATTATTTGTTTAATTCAAATTGGTGGTTTAGGTTTTATGTCCCTAACAACCATGTTTTTTGTTTTAGCAGGTAAACGCATTACCATACGAAATCGCTTATTAATTAAATCATCCATTAATATGGATTCAATTTCGGGGATTGTTAAATTTACAAAATATATTTTTTATTCCTCATTAGTGATTGAGACGATTGGTGCATTGTGCCTTAGTATTGTATTTATTCCTCGTTTTGGATTTACAAAAGGAATTGGTTATAGTATTTTTCATGCTATTTCAGCATTTTGCAATGCAGGTTTTGATTTGATTGGACAATTCAGTAGTTTTACAGGGTATACCGATAATTTTATTTTAAATTTTGTTGTCTGTAGTTTAGTAATCATTGGTGGACTAGGTTTTGCGGTAACCAGTGATCTTTGGAATATTAGAAAATTTGATAAAATGAGCATGCATACAAAGTTCGTTTTGATTATTACCGCAATATTATTAGGTATTGGATTTATTTTCTTTTTCATTTTTGAATTTGATAATCCCAATACTCTAGGAAATTTATCACTACAAGGGAAAATATTAGGATCATTTTTTCAGTCTGTAACAACACGAACAGCAGGATTTAATACAATTAATATTGCTGGATTAACAAAACCATCTTTATTACTAACAATCTTGCTTATGTTTGTTGGTGGATCTCCTGGATCAACAGCAGGAGGAATAAAAACAACAACATTGGGATTAATACTAATTACAGTGGCTTCAGTACTTCATGGAAAAAAAGATGTTATTGTGTATAAACGGTCCATTTCTGGTCAAACGATTCGCCGAGCAATTTCTGTTATTGTTATTGCTTTTACTATTGTAATTTTTATGATTTTTGTGTTACTATGTACAGAGCCTAATGTTGCATTTGAAAATATCATTTTTGAAGTAATATCTGCTTTTGGTACAGTAGGATTGACAACAGGATTAACATCACAATTATCAATTGCAGGAAAAATCGCAATGATTATTACAATGTTTGTTGGACGATTGGGACCATTAACAGTTGCATATGCAATTACACGAGGAGAAAAGCGTTCCCGTGAAAATATAGGTAACTTTACATTACCAGAAGGTAATGTCATGATTGGTTAGAGGAGGAATATTAATTGAAAGAAAAACAGTTTGCAGTTCTAGGATTAGGGCGTTTTGGTGAAGCATTAGCTATTACGTTGACTGAATTAGGCTGTAATGTTGTTGTTGTTGATAAGGATCCAGAAAAGATTCAAAATATTGCAGATTATGTGACCTATGCGGTTCAAGCCGATGTTTCAGATATTAATGCATTAAAATCAATTGGACTGAAAAATGTTGATGCAGTGGTTGTATCCATTACATCAGATATTAATAGTAGTATTATGGGAATTGTAAATGCCCAAGAACTTGGTGTAAGTGAAATTTATGGAAAAGCAAATAATGCGCAACATGAAAAAGTATTATTAAAACTTGGAATCAAAAAAGTTTTCTCACCAGAAAGAGATATGGGTGAACGTGTCGCACATAATCTTTTCTCCGGAGATTTTATTGATATTCTAGAATTAGATACAGATCATTCCATTGTTGAAGTTGAAATATTACGATCATGGGAAGAAAAAACATTGGATCAGTTAGATTTACGAACAACATATGGCTTAAATGTGATCGCAATTCGCTCGTTAGACATTCTCAATGCATCACCCTTAGCGACGGATCTCATTCATCATGGAGATAAATTAATTGTGATGGGTGAGAATCGCTCAATTAATGAGATTAATAAACTATCACGAAATGATCATTAATTCTATGGATAGTGTTATTACGTCTAAAAGCAATGAAAAATTGAAATATCTAAGAAAGCTTGGAACAAAAAGTTTTAGAGATCAAGAAAATGCTTTTATTATTGAAGGAATTAAGTTGTTTTGTGAAGCCTTAGAGAGTCAAATCAATTGTAAAGAAATCTATTTATCTGATAAATGGAAAAACAATTTTTCCCAAACGACAGATGATATCATTGGAAAAATAGAATTGCGTAATATTCCAGTGTTCTGGGTTAAAGAAACGCTATTTAATTCAATTTCTACAATGAAACAATCAGAAGGTATTATTTGTATTGCGCAAAAAATAAAAACAAATGAAAATTCATATACAAGTTATGTATTATTAGAGGATATTCAAGATCCCTATAATTTAGGAACAATTATTCGTACCGCTGATGCAGCTGGAATTGATTGTGTTGTTTTATCAACAAAAACAGTTGATATTTATAATGAAAAAGTATTACGTGGATCGATGGGTTCTATTTTTCACTTACCAATAATAAAAATAGACTCATTATCAAATTTTACATCTGACTTAAAAAAAAGAAATGTGAAAATAATTGGAACGGCATTAAATGGTCAAGATTTATGGACAAGAGAAGCGATTGATTTGCCATATGCTATTGTAATGGGAAATGAGTCAAAAGGAGTCACCCAGGCGATGCTCACTCTTTGCGATCTTGTATTGAAGATTCCAATGCTTGGTCAAGCCGAATCATTGAATGTATCGATTGCCGCGAGTATTATGATGTATGATCTTCTTCGTGAACAAAAACAATAAAACAAAAACAATAAAACAAAAACAATAAAACAAAAACAATGAAAGAGAAAGTAAATAAAAAATTGATTTTAAAGAGAAAAAATCCTTGGCTGAAAGATTTTGAATCCGTTTTTATTAAAGTTCACTCTGGAGTTCTATTTGTGAGATGATAAAAAATCATTTAGCAATTAGCGTCGATTGCGTTAAAATTATGAGTGAATACAAACCAGTATTAATTTAAGGTGGTACCGCGGAATTATTTCGTCCTTTTTAAGGGCGTTTTTTTATAGTTTAAAGTAAGGAGAACGAGGATGAAAACAAAACTAATTGAAATAAGAGATCATTGTTTAAATGATCTTAAAGGAATGGATGAATTAAAAATTCTAGATACGATTAGAATTAAGTATCTTGGAAAAAAAGGTGAATTAACCATTGCATTAAAAGGAATGGGGAAATTATCAAAAGAAGAACGCCCTGTTATTGGCAAACTAGCGAATGAAATTCGAGAAGAAATCGAAAAAGCACTATCTTTTCAAAAACAAGCATTAGAAAAAAAAGAAATGGATATTCGACTCAAAAAAGAAAAAATTGATGTCTCTCTTCCAGGAAAAAAACATAGTGCTGGTGGATTGCATCCAATAACAACAACCATCAATGAGCTCAAGGAAATTTTCTTAGGAATGGGTTTTTCAATTGCAGAAGGTCCAGAAATTGAATGGGCAAAATATAATTTTGATTTTTTAAATGTTCCAAAAGAACATTCAGCACGTGATCTTCAAGATACGTTTTATACTGACGATAATATTGTCTTAAGAACACAAACATCCCCTGTTCAAGTACGGGTTATGGAAACTCAAAAACCACCACTACGGATTATTTCTCCTGGTCGTGTTTATCGTTCAGATGAAATCGATGCGACTCATTCACCTGTTTTCCATCAAATGGAAGGATTAGTGATTGATAAAGGGATTACCATGAGTGATTTAAAAGGAACCATGAATATGTTTGCAAAAAAACTATTTGGTGCCGACACAAAAACGAAATTTAGACCCCATCAATTCTATTTTACAGAACCAAGTGCAGAAATGGATGTTACCTGTTTTAAGTGCGGTGGTGCTGGGTGTAAGGTATGTAGCAATACCGGTTGGATCGAAATATTAGGGTGTGGAATGGTTCATCCCAATGTCTTAAAACAATGTGATATTGATCCAGAAGTATATAGCGGATTCGCCTTTGGAATGGGTCTTGATCGTATTGCCATGATAAAATATGGAATTAATGATTTACGATTATTATTCGAAAACGATTTGCGTTTTTTAGCACAATTTAAATAGGAGGGTATCATAATGTTAGTATCATTAAACTGGTTAAAAGAATATGTAAATATAACAGCGGATCCTTATGAATTTGGAGAGATCCTTACGATGTCAGGAACAAAGGTCGAAACATTACATATTGTTTCTGAAAATATAGAACGTATCATGACAGGAAAAATAAAAAAAATAGAGCGACATCCGAATGCGGATAAGCTTGTTGTCTGTACCATCGATATGGGAGATGCAGACCGTGTGATTATCACCGGTGCAAAAAACGTTTTTGAAGGCGCAATTGTACCCGTTGTATTAGATGGCGGTGTGATTGCTAATGGTACAAAAATAGGGGTTACAGATTTTAGAGGGGTTGATTCCTATGGGATGTTATGTTCGATAGAAGAACTAGGAATGGATACCGGATTATTTGCAAAAGAAATAATGGATGGAATATTCATTTTACCCGAGAATACAAAACTAGGAATGGATTTAAAAGAATTACTGTGGCTTGATGATGTGATCATTGATGTTGAATTAACAGCCAATCGTTCAGATTGCCAATCCATTGTAGGCATTGCAAAAGAAGCAGCAGCCGCATTAGATTTACCAATGAATCATTATGAACTATATGATCAAGAAGAAAAAAATTCTAAAATCGAAGAATTTTTAACAGTAGACGTTAAAAATAAGGCTTGTTCACGTTACGTTGCTAAGATGTTAAAAGTTAAATGTATTGAACCTTCACCATTATGGATGCAGGTAAAATTATTAAACAGTGGTGTTCGTCCGATTAATAATATTGTCGATGTGACGAATTATGTGATGCTTGAATTAGGTCAACCACTCCATGCCTTTGATTATGATAGTCTTCATTCAAAAGAAATTGTGGTTGATATGACCAAAGAAACGACAATGGTCACATTAGATGATAAAGAAAGGGCTATTGATGAGTCCATGCTTATGATTACAAACGGAAAATATCCTGTTGCAATTGCAGGTGTGATGGGTGGCCTGAATTCTGAAATTACAGATAGCACAACCTATATTGTATTAGAATCCGCTTGTTTTAATAAAAGCAGTGTACGTTTAACAGCAAAGAAATTAGGACTTCGAACAGAGGCATCCGCTCGATTTGAAAAAGGTGTGGATCCAGAATTAGCGATTGAAGCAGCACGACGGACAACTTATTTATTAGAAAAAATTGGGGCATGTGATGTGATTGAAGGAATCATTGATGTTTATCCCAATCCAGTAGAAATTAATACGATTCCTTTAGATATTGAATGGGTGAATCAATTTATTGGCATTTCTTTATCGGAAATAGAGATGACTAAAATTTTAAGACGGTTACAATTTACAGTAATCAGCAATGATACGGGCATGATTATGGTTGAAGTTCCAAGTTTTAGACAAGATGTCGTTGCAAAAGAAGATTTAGCCGAAGAAGTTGCGCGTATTTATGGGTATAGTAAGATACCAAGCACAATTATGGGAGGCGAAACCATGATTGGCGGAAGAACCTTTACGCAATGCTATGATGATCAATTGAAAATGTTTTTGGTTGGACAAGGTTATTATGAAACGTTAACAAGCTCGTTTACCAGTGAAAAGCGGTTAAAGGGGCTAAATATTGAGCGACCAAAAAACCTTGTTGTATTAATCAATCCATTAGGTGAAGAAAATAGTTTGATGCGCCAGTCACTTATTGGACATCAACTTGAAGTGATCTCATTAAATTATAATCGTAATAATCCTTATGGATTATTTTTTGAAGTATCCAATACTTATGAAAAAAATAGTCTTGATGCTGCATTGCCGATTGAAAAGAAAAAATTGGTTTTGAGTTCATATGGAAGAGATGACTATTTTGGATTAAAAGGAATGGTTGAGTTAATTTTAGAAAATGCTGGAATTGACAAGCCATCCTTTATTTTAGGTGGATCAGAGGTATTCCATCCTGGACGAAAAGCAAATATTTTTGTTAAAGGACATAAAATCGGTGAAATTGGAGAAATTCATCCGATTGTTGTTAAAAATTATGAATTACCTAAAAGAACCTATGTTTGTGAATTATCATTAATGGAGATCACGACCTTAGCACAACGCGATCGAAAATTCAAAGAATTACCTAAGTTTCCAGGGTCAAATCGTGATTTAGCAATACAAGTTAAAGATTCTGTACCAGCAGCTCAAGTAAAAGAAATCATCCAAAATAATGGGGGAGATATTTTAGAAAGCATTGAACTTTTTGATGTCTATACGGGAGAACAAATTCCAGATGGCTATAAGAGCTTGGCATATGCACTTAACTTTAGACATATCGAACGCACGTTAAATGATGATGACATCAATCCTGTGATCGAAAATATTTTACGTGAATTAAATACATCTCTTGATGCACAACTAAGAGAATAAGGGCGTGATGACGTGGATACGTTAAATCTCAATATTATCGGGCTTTTTCAGATTCCGGGTTTAGGACGTAAACGCATCAAAAAGATTTTCGAATGTGTTCAGAATAAAGAGTTGTCTACATTTAACGAATGTTATGAAATTGGAATACATTTGAAATTTATCAAACCCGATCAAAACAAGGCAATTATTCAAAAGGGAAAAGAAAACGCCGATAAAATTATGTGCGATTGCTTAAAACATCAAATTGAAATAATCTCATGTTTTGATCCTGCATTTCCAGCATCAATGAGAATAAAAGATCAGCCGATACTTTTGTTTTATAAAGGTAATATCAATTTATTAAATAAAAATCAGTGTGTGAGTGTTATTGGAAGTCGAAAACCAAGCTTAAAAGGCTATGATTTTGCTAAAACTATCGGTTATTTTTTAGGTGAAAATAAGGATGTTGTTATTAGTGGATTGGCTAAAGGCTGTGATACCGCTGGGCATTTAGGATGCTTAAATGCAAAAGGAGAAACCATTGCTTTTTTGCCATCCGGTTTTAATCAGATTTATCCTTTGGAAAATTTGAATTTAGCTAAACGAATACTAAAAGAAAATGGGTGTTTAATTTCAGAGTACCCTCCCGATGAAAAAATAAAACCGTATCAATTTATTGATCGCGATCGTTTAGTTGCAGCAGGATGTAATGCTGTGATTGCATCGGAATTTTATAGTAAATCAGGTACAATAGCAACGTTGAAATTTGCATCAGAGTATCAAAAGAAAATTATGATGTCATCAGAAATAGTCGAGATATCACAACGTGGGGTTCAAGAATTAAGAGATCAGAAAATCGCGTGTGATATTCTTAGTACGAAAGATTTAAAACAGTGGATTATTACACATTAATAGAATAAATTATTTGTATTTTTAGTGTTTGTTATTTATAATAGAATAATAAAGATAAATTGAATTATTATTAAATATCGGAGGAAAATAATGTCTGAAAAAAATGTTGTCGAATTACGAATTCTAGATACAGAATTCAACTTAAAAGCGAAAGATGATATTGACCATATTCGATTAATTGCGGATTATGTTAATACAGAATTAGAACGGATAAAAGATGCGAATCCTTTTACTAATCATATTCGAATAGCAATTCTTGGGTGTATGAATATTACTGAAAAGTTATTCATTGCGGAAGATCAAGTCAAAAATAATTTAGAAGAAAAAATCAAAGAAATGGGTGAAATTAGCACAATAAAAGAAAAATTAAGTGCAACTGAAGCCTTATTAGGTGATGAAAAACAAAAAACTGATCAGATCATCAAAGAAAAAAAAGAACTTCAAAAAGAAATTGATGAAAAAAATGAATTACTGAATCAATATCGAGAACATTTAAGACAAAGTAAAATTGATAGTGAAACAAGTCGAAAAACGATTTTAGATTTACAAAATCAATTATTTGAAAGTCAAATCGAACTTGTAAAAGTCAATAAAAATCACATTGAAAAAGATATTTTCAAAAGTATTGAAGATAAAATAAAATAATTAAAACAGTATTGTATTTAAAAGCGCCGTGATCCTTGAAAATTTTAAGAATCACGGCTCTTTTGTTTTATAAAACAACCAGCTTAATATAGTTCGTTCCTAAATACGCTTGAAAGTGAAACCCAAAAATATTTTATTGAGTTAATTTAATTGTAAACGTATAATATAAATTAAAAGAAAACAAGAAAATGGATCATATTTTGTGCTTAAATAAATGGTTAGAGTGTCAAAAATAATTTTGATAGGATTTACATACAACATCTTGACTGAAATCTCGTTTTAAAATCAACATATTGTATGCTAAATGGCGTGATTTGAGTTTTGACACCACAATTCATTAATTGAAAATTTCACAAATGTAATGCAAACGTTTTTTTATTAATAGAGGTAAACTATTATTGTGTAAAATGTAGCAAGAACTCTGATTTTTTTGCCATTCACAAATTATAGAGAAGAGCATCTTAAATGATGCCAAAATTCAAACAAATAATTTTATCCTGGAGGTTAGAAATGAAAAAGAGACTGACAATTTTTTTGATCGTATTTGCCATAGTGTTATCTTTGACCGCTTACTCAGATGATCAGGTAAGCAATAGCCACAGAACCACTGGACTCGATACATCATTTGCTCGGAGTACTGATATGCAAATGAATTCCAATGGTGAGTTGGATATTCAGCGGTTGTCACGAACTGAAACGAAAAAAATGGGCGAATCGGGTACTTGGACAATTTTCGTTTATATGTGCGGTTCTGACTTAGAAAGTTACGATGGTTTGGCCACTGCGGATCTTCAGGAAATGATTGATGCAACCCAGTTGAATACGGTAAAATTTGTTGTTCAGACAGGCGGTGCAAATGCTTGGGATCATGATCTGGTAGATGATACCGTAACTCAGCGTTTTCTGATTGAAAATCAGACGATGCAAGTGATTGAAGAAATAGATCCCGCTAATATGGGTAGTGCTCAAACTTTGACAAACTTTCTGGATTGGGGGTTATCAGCCTATCCAGCGGAAAAGATGGGTCTGGTCTTTTGGAACCATGGCGGTGGTAGCATTACCGGTGTTTGCTTTGATGAGCTAAATGAAGGTGACAGTCTTTCCTTGTTGGAAATTGAAAATTCCTTGACAGCTGTTTTTCCTAAGATGACGGATGCCTTTGAATTTATAGGGTTTGACGCCTGTTTAATGGGAACAGTAGAAACTGGAAATATGCTAGCGCCTCATGCTCGCTATATGTTTGCTTCGCAAGAAATAGAACCCGGCTATGGCTGGGACTATACTGCTATCGGTCAGTTTATGGGAACCAATCCGACATCCAACGGGGCTGAATTGGGCAAGGTGGTGGTGGATTCTTTCTACGAGGGCTGTGTTGTCGATGACAGCCAGAATGAAGCAACTCTGTCATGTATCGACCTTTCTAAAATCGATGAATTGGTGTATGCTTTTAATGATGTGGCACAGGAAATAGATAACACCACCACTCAAACCGAGGTTTTACCAAACATGATTAAAGGAATTACCGCAGCTGAAAACTATGGCGGTAATAACAAGTCCGAAGGTTACACCAATATGGTGGATCTTGGTTCGATGTTAAACAATGTTGCCGATCAAGTGCCAGGAACTGATGCCGTACTCATCGCCCTTCAGGACTGTGTCGTCTATATGAAAAACGGGAGCGATAAGGCTGATTCCCACGGGTTATCGATGTATTATCCCTTAGAAATACAAGGGTCTAAGGAACTTTCAATTTTTAAGGATATTTGCGTTAGTCCTTATTATATGTCTTTCGTCGATAAAATGGCTTATGTGAGTGATACCAATGGTGACTTTGCCAGCTACAGTGATGTAGACTGGTTTGGTGATGACTCGTATTATTGGAGCAACAGCTATGACGAAACAACAACACCTGATTATTGGTCCGATCTAGATACAGAATCTTCCGAAGGATACAATTTTAGCGAAGACGAAACAGCCGTTTCATTTTCATCACTACCAGCGATTGATAAAGATGGGATATATGGCTTTACGATTTCACCTGATACTTTAGATTACGTCGATGTTGTTTATTGTGATGTATTTATGGCTGTCGGTGATGGGGGAAATCTGATTGAACTGGGATTGGATGATAACATCACCGCTGACTGGAATACTGGCGAGTTTGAAGATAACTTTAATGGTTATTGGTTTTCATTACCAGATGGACAACCACTGGCTACCTATATTGTTGAACAAGGTGATAATTACAATATCTATACCTCGCCGGTTATGCTTAATGGGGTGGAAACTAATTTGCGAATAAAACTTGATTATCTTAGTAAGGACGATTATACCATTACTATTATCGGAGCTTGGGATGGGATTGATGCGATCACTGGCCAATCGGCTAAAGAAATTATCAAGCTAAAAAATGGTGATCTAATTATACCGATCTATTATTCATATAGTATGGTTGATGATGAAGAAAGCATTTACGAAGGCGAAGCCTATACTTTTGACAATGACCCTGTGATTTACGAAGAAATATTGGCAATGGGAGACTATTATTATTCTTTCCAGATTGATGATATTTTTGGGAGTTCCCTTTATACCGACTTCGAAATTTTCTCAGTGAATGAGGATGGAGATATTTATTTTAATTAATACAAAATTAATGAAACCCGCCTGAGATTAGAAAAAGACTTCAGGCGGGTTTTTAGATGGTTGTCAAGTAGTTATTAGAACCTTGCTTTTTTATGGATTTTAAGCTATGATTTTATTTAGATAGAGGCGACAACACGTTGTTATTAATGGATTGTCATTGTGTAATTAAGAAAAAAGTGAGGTCTCTTTATTCAAACTATAAATATTTTATTAATAAAGGATAAAGTTGGAAACCATATGAAGCTAGCAGTTTATGATTTTGATGGCACATTATGTAAAATAGAAACACTGCCTTTTATATTCAGGTTTTATAGGAAAAATAATTATTCTAAAATAAAATTTATTCAATGCTATATGAAAATGATCGGATTAACATTGAAATACAAATTAAAGTTAGATCCGTCATTAGATAAAGAATGGGTAATATTAGAAAAAGAATAGGATGCTTTCTAAAAAAACAACCAACAGGGTTGTTTCAATTTATCGATAAGCCCCGTCCCAACTAATTGTTAATCTGTTGTTTGCTGGCTAGTTCGGGCAGGCTATACGCCTGTTCGCCTTGATGCACACACCATAATTTAATTAATTATCGGGACTACTGTATATCTTTGTCTACAGTCTGAGGCAACCATAATGGTTGCCTTATTTGCGTTTAAAAAGGTTGCAAACGACAACATCTAATGGGCCAACAAAAAAAGCATGAAAAAGAATTGAAAAACGGTTAGAATAGTAACAGAACTAATTATTTTTTGGATTATGACTGTCGACAATTAGATAAAGTAATACCGACAATTGTTATGAAACTTAACTGGAAAAGCGAAAGGGGGCGACTATTTATGAAACGAATAATAACAGACTATTTAAAGCCTTTTTATGGTCGAATGGCCTCTGGCGTATTTTTTAAATTTACCGGGTCGATTATGGATTTGATTATTCCGTCGATTCTGGCTTATATTATTGATACTATTATCCCGCTTAATCAAAAGGCCCCGATTTTTTATTGGGGTGGGGCAATGGTCGCCTTGGCGATTGTGGGGATGGTTTTTAATATTATTGCCAATCGGATGGCCGCCAGAGTGGCGAGCGATGCCGTCGAAGTGATCCGCCATGATTTGTTTACCAAGGTGATGTTTCTTTCTAACCACCAAATGGATACCTTATCAAAACCGTCGGTGATTTCCCGATTGACAGCAGACACCTATATTTTGCATCAGGCAATTAACCGGATTCAACGGATGGGCGTTCGAGCGCCAATTAATCTTTTTGGCGGGATTATTGTCACCATGATCCTAGATCCGGTTTTGGCAATAGTCTTGATTGGAATTATGCCGATTCTGGCGGTGATTGTTACCCTGGTATCGAAAAAAAGCATGCCAATTTTTGCTGGACTGCAACAGTCCTTTGATGGCTTTGTCAGAATAGTAAGAGAAGATATTAATGGGATCCGTGTAATCAAGGCCTTATCCAAAACAGATTATGAGAAAAAACGCTTTGATCGCATTAATATCGACGTGGTAAATCGGGAGAAAAAAGCCCGGAAGACAATTGCTGTGATTAAGCCAGCGATGAGTATTTGCTTGAATCTGGGTTTGGTCCTGGTGATCGTGGTAGGAGCTTATGGGGTAAATAACGGAACGTCAGAAGTTGGAAAAATTCTGGCGTTTATGACATATTTCACGATTATTTTACATTCGGTGATGGTAATTTCACGATTGTTTGAAATGTGGCCCAAAGTCACTGCTTCTTCCGATCGGATTATCCAGGTTCTGGACAGTGTTGACACGATGACACTTGTGGAAATAGAAAAAACGATCACAGAAAAAATCGCAGACGAAAAAGACGATGTAGTGATTGAATTTGAAAATGTCAGCTTTTCTTATAATAAAGAAGAACCAATTCTATATAATCATTCTTTTGTGCTGAAAAAAGGGGAAACCCTGGGAATCATCGGTGAGACTGGCGCTGGGAAAACGACCTTATTAAACCTGTTGATGCGTCTCTATGATGTGGATAAGGGCAGCATTCGCATTAACGGGATCAATATTAAAGCGATCCCACCGCGGGAATTACATAAAAAATTTGGGGTAGTTTTTCAAAATGATATTATCTTTGAAGCAACCATTGAAGAAAACATTGATTTTGGCAGAAATCTTTCTAAAGAAGCAATTAAAGCAGCGAT
>LGOV01026673.1_pt1 | contig 19766 bp, 30 predicted proteins | sample 469881 | NCBI WGS metagenome assembly LGOV01 (sample SAMN03857199, study PRJNA290197) | marine sediment metagenome | biome: marine cold seep biome; feature: cold seep; material: marine sediment; isolation source: sample #5579, elevator 3A push core 41 containing 12 cm of sediment... ...
GGGTTTATGGTCGAAACGTTACCTGATACTCCAAGAAGAAAAACTCCAACTGGTGATATCCGGGAGGCAAAAACAAAAGTAGCACGTAAACCTCGAAAGGCAAAAAAACCTGTTAAGCCAAAGGTTGAATACCTTCGATATCCCGAAACAGGGTATAGGGGTATTTATGACCCTGAAAGAGCAAGATTTACAGAACAAAAGAAGGTTGCTCCTACAATGACCAAAACACAAATTGATAAGAGGATAATACAGATTAAAGGTGATATTAAGTTCTCTAAATCTGTTGTTGCTCAAAAGAGAACGGTCAAAATCTTTGGTGCAATGCAAAAGGCATCTGTGCAAAGGGATATTGATTATCATAACAGTGTAGTAGATTCGGGGAATAAAGCAATAACAATCCTTCAAAAACAAAAGAAGGATATGTAATATCATTTTGCAGGCGTACCACTGGTGTAAAAGATCTATAAGGTGAAAGAAATTAAGCCATTCTTGTAAACTTATAGAAAATGAGGTATTGGCTTCTCACGAGGGTTCGATTCCCTCGCCATGCATTGCAGATAAAAAATCTGCAAATTAGAAAAATTAGAAAAGAGACAAAACCATCATATAGAACATAAGATTCTTAAGGGAATACTATATGGTGGATATTAATCTTACTAACATAAAAAATAGTATTGTTCTGTCAAAAGACAATATTACATTACTCAAAAGGAGTAAAAAAAAGGAATCTGAAAATGGGGGCTTCCAACCCCTTAAGAAACAGCAAACCAACGTAGTTCAACAGTATGGATTCCCAAACGCCAAAAGCGGTATCAAACCCGTAACAAAGTATTTTGGGGTAAAAACAAAAACAAAAAAGTCTGGTGTGAAAACAGTGAGGCAGGTGATACGCCTGCCCCATGGATTTCATGAAGCAAGCCAAACAAGGAGGTAAACGAAAATGGACATAGAAACAAAACATAAACTATTGGATCTTCGAAAGGTTGTAATGGATGAGAGGCAGATCGCCATCGATATTACAAAAGAAGGTTATAAGGATGCAAAGAAGAAAGTGCGAGATGATTATTTGGCAAAGATTGCCGAAATAAGGGATGAATACAAAGACGTATATGCAGAACGCAAAACAACACTAATAAACAAAGGAGATGAATAAAAATGGCAAACAATCTTACAGAACTTACCGGTACAGTAGGAGAGGCAGTAAAAGTTGGAACAATCGTTAAAGGGCAGGTAATCGGTATTGCTGCCGGTGTTGCTCTAGATTTCATGACAGTAGAACAGTGCGCAGCACGAAAGACGTCAGAAGATACACGTTATCTTAATATTGAGGTCGCAATGGGCGAGTATGGAACAAAGAACAAATCATTCCCGGATTACTCAAATCCCGATGATCCTGCACAGCCTATCAATCCTAACTCAATTCATGGGAGGGTAATGGCTACATATCCAGAATTGGGTATTGAATCGGAAGTAAACATGATTGCAATTGGTAAGAATACGCCGAACGGGGTTCTAATTGTTTGGGATATGGTTCTTGCATAGAAGGGGGTTTTACCCTCTTTCTTTTTTTGAGGATTAAAAAAATGTCAGAAACTATATTAGATGTATGTGATAGAATCAAATTAAATGCCGGAGAACATGTTAGGAATTGTAAACAATGTATAGAACGTGAAACTATTGAAAAGCATTATTATCAGGGTAGGATAGATGCCACAAATCAAATATTGACTGCGTTAAACGATATAGAAGGTGATTAAATGGTAAAATTAGCACAATGGGAAAAACGAGAACTATTAGATATCTTTAAAAAAGAAAGATCCTATGAAAGATGTATGATTGCAAAAAGTCTTAAGGTAGAGGCAGACAAACTTACTGCTATAGAGGATGGGATCATAGAAGATCTTAAAGCACAATTAAACGTAATGGAAAATAAAAAGTTTGAGATATTGGAAAACGAGGGTTTTAATAATCTTGCCCCCACAAGATATTCGTGTTCGGAATTAAAAGAACATCCTACATTAAAGAAATTTGATAGGGATACAAACGATACAATACAATCAATTATCAGGGGGGTATAATTTATGGTGCGGTATATATGTGCCTGCGCAAAAGAATGCGAAACAAAAGACTGTTATCATAAAAAACCCCATGAAAAAGGTTTTGATTGTAATTCTGTCTGTAGTGATTGTGATACAAGAACATGTATTATAATTAAGGAGTAAAAATATGAAAATAGAAATAACAGTAAATCTTGGAAATTATCAAAATATGAAAGTAACTTCATCCGATTTTGATACACTACAAGGATGTGTGAGTGAGATTCGAAGTTATCTATTTTCTGTTAGAGAGCCTCAAACGGAAGATTTCATTAAGAAATATCTTACCGAATGACAGCTAAAAATCCTTACTATGGAAAATGTATTCATCAAAAATGGATATATGCAAAAAAAATTGCCCTCTGCAACTCTTATTCAAAAGTAAGGTGCATGTGCAATATTTATAGGGTAGATGTGTACACAATCCACCGCCCTGATGATAACCCTATGTGTTGTGTAAGTTTGTCATATTACACAAAACAAAATTGTCAGTATTTTAAGAATAAAAATAATCAAACCCAATTGGGAGATTTTTAATTATAAAAAAACAAAATTATGACTAAATATATGTGTTGCCAAAAATTTGATATCACTTATGATATAACGTGTGAACTTTCACCTTGTGTTATAGAGGTTGCAAATGGTTCACTAGAACCGGTGTTATGTCCATATGGTAATGAATGCACTTTCTGCAGGTGGGAAAAAAGTAGAATGACCAACAAAATTTTTGAAGATGAAGACCATTTAAAAAGACGTATAGATGAATTATTATCTTTACGTAGTTCTTGCGAATGGTATGACATTTTAAACAGAAAAACAAAATTAAATATCGAAAACGAATTATATTTTATATTCGATAAATATGATGAATTATATTGAAATGATCAAGGAATGCGAGTTATGCAGGATGGTAAATGATGATGTATCTTGCAAAGAATGTATAGACCTACACAGATGTAATTTAGGAGTTAATCAAAATGAAAACCAAACAACACACGTTCCCTCAAAGGATTGGCACACTCATAGAAGCGTACATAATTGAGAAAGACCAATTACGCCCCAATAAACGTCAACAGAGAGTGGGCTACTATGATGCATACAACAAGGAAACAGTATTTGAAATCAAGGCAGCGAAAGATGGTAATTATTTTCGCATAATGCAAAAAAATCATGAAGAATTGCATAGGGCGCATGGGATGTATATTTTAGTGCGTTATACTCTAAAGAATGTTGATAAAGATCTTAAAGCCATAACAGATATTGTTATAGGTGATATTCGATATGTAACTGCCTTAGAATTACAGGAAACAGCAACTACATGGTTAGAAGATCAAAGAAAGAAAAATCTATACTATAAGGTGAAAATATGAGTTGTAAATTTAATAATTCTAATGGTGAGTGTGAGTTATGGAATGAAGATGATGATAATGTTCAATTTGATCATATTGTAGACTCGTGCGATGAAAATGGATATTGTCTTGTGGACGAGGATGAATCACCCGAAGATGGTTGCGAAGATTATGAGGAAAGATAAGGTGAAAATATGAAAGATAATAATAATGGGACAGTAAGTTATTCACAAGATGAAATTGTAACTATCAATAATTTTTTAGAGAGAGTATATAATCATGTTTCTGATTATATGGATGATAAAGAAAAGGAGTAAAAAATGGAACCAATAAAACCAGAAGAAACAATGAATTTGTCGAGGAGAGAATTTATAGAAAGGTGTCAATTATGGATCAAAGAGATTAACAACGGTGAACTTTTTGATACCATGATTTATAATAAAAAGAATAAGGAATTAGAAAATGATCCCACAACATGTTTATTGCATCAGTGGGTTGTTAACAGTAGAAGCAAATGTAAACATGATTTGGTACCGCTCACAGCACAATGCCCTCTTTGTGGGAACCCGGTCTGTCCAGACTGTATGAATCATATGGTCGATCAATTATCACGAGTAACCGGGTATATGGCACCGGTATCAGGATACAATGCAGCGAAGGCACAAGAGTTTAAAGATCGTACAAGGCACAATATAGGATGATAATATGAAATTGCGCACACGTTACAGGATTGTTTTTCTCTATTATGAAAACGATGGAAAAAAATGTCTTACAGATGAAACTCCATCCCTCTATAAATTATCGGGGGCAGTAGATGGAGATTCTTTCAATGAATATAGACAAATGGCTATGGAAGTAGAAGAAACAATTCCAAACAAATGCATCGTTAAAGACGGCTCCGGAGTGTGCGTAATAACTTACGAAATGAAAGATCCTTACAAAAAGAAACACTTTACATCAAAACCTTTTTCTTATAAGGGAAGGGTTTCTTATGTCTTAACAACAACAAAAACAGGAGTAAAAAGAGCATATAAAGTTGATAGTAAAGGTAAAAAATCACAAACAAATTATAAAAAAGCAAAAAAGAATGATTCCTCACAAAAAAGACGTATTCTCAAAGCACAACAAAAACACACTTTTACAGAACTTGATAGAAGAACAAAATTTGATAATCAACAGGCAACAGCAGAAACAATGCACAGAACAAAGAAAAAGATTGTATTAAAACAATATGCAAGATTTCAAGGTTGTTATAGTCCTGATATGGCATACAAGGGGGGATAAATATGGTACATAGAAATATATTCGATATAGAAATGCCGAAATATCTTTGGCAACCGTCTAAACCTGTAAAGTCTGCAAAACCCAACATGGCTTTTGATAGTGAAACACAAGAAGGTTACACAAGACTTATTGCAGATTCGAACGGTAGAAAGATAGCATTAAGTAATCTAAAAGAGTATCTTGAATTCTTATCTTATATGCCATACCGTTCAACTGTAAATTGGTGGTATAATCTTTCTTATGACCAAAATAGTTTATTGAAATTTTTAGATCGTGATCAAAGAAAAGAAATGATAATACGTAACCAAATAGATGTGGAAGGGTTTAGAATTTCTATTATTCCAAACAAAGAACTACAAATAAGTACACTGGTAAAAGACGAATACAATAAGGACGGTTCTAAAAAAATAGCACGTTCCATATTTTTCTATGATCTCGCGCAATTTTATGATTTTAAACCGTTAAAAATTCTTGCCCCATTAGTTGATATGGAAAAAGTTGAGGTGGAAGATATTCAAAATATCGATTGGATGAAATATCAAGTTGATGATTCTTATCACAAATTAATCAATGATAGGTGTGTTATTGATAGTGAAATAACAAAATTGCTTGCCGATAAATTGACAAAAGAAATCAATAAGGTGGTTATTGTCAATAAATATAAATCTAAGGCTACTATTGCAAGACAATATGTATTAGAGAACTTAAAAAAGAAATTAGATCTCCCAGACTATGGATTACTTCAAGCATCTCTTGATTGTTTTCATGCAGGGCATATTGAAACTATGAGTATGGGATCTTTCCAAAATGTTTATAATGCAGATATTAATAGCGCATACCCCCATGCTATGTCACAACTGCCATCTACAGAGGGTATTTATTTACGAAATAGAAATTACGAACCCGATACAATTTATTCTTACTACAAAATCATTATAGATTATCATAATGATTTTTCGTCACCTCTTTGGTATTCAAAAGGATCAAATAATTATCATGCAAACGGATTATTTAATACATGGGTAACAAAACCAGAATATGAATATTTAATTTCAACTGATTTTAATCCAATAATTGAAAAAGCATATCATCTTAAAGAAACATCGCAAACCATTAAACCTTTTGAGAACTTAATTCATGATCTATATGAAAGAAGGATGCAGGCAAAAAGAGAAAAAGATCCAATTGAAAAGGTAATAAAAGTTATTCTTAACTCGATGTATGGGGTAACAATTAATACCGTTCTTAAATATGAAGAATCTGAAGATGATACGGATATTTGGATTGTGAATGCATATAATGAAATAATTAACTATGAAAAGACATTTAAGGCAACTAATATGTATAACCCTTTATTTGCAACACAAATTACAGCACTTACAAGAATGAAAATATTTAATGATTTTAAAAAGTATTTCCAACATATAAAAGCAATAAGTACAGATGGAATATATCTTACAAAGAAACCTCATTCTATTAAGGTTACCGAGGGGTTAGGTAATTATTCTTTAGATAAAATCAATAAATATATATTACTTGGAAGCGGTAGATATTTTTCTCTTGATAAAGATGATAATGTTGAAAGTTCACATTCTCGATTTAGAGGTGTATCACTTCCACCATCGCAAATGTATGGTGCGATGGATATAAATAGAGATAAAAAGAATATAGAAGTAAATAAAACAAAAGTAATAAAGTTAAAGGAAGCGCATAAAAATTCAAAGTATTATAATCTTACTTTTGCGTCATTTCCTCTACAACAATTTAATCAAACAGATTTATTTAATACTTTTCAAATTACACAAAAGAAGATTAATTTCTATGAACAAAGGAGAAAGTGGTATGGTGAGTTTGAAACGATTCAGGATATTTTTGACACACAATTAATATCAAGACCATATAATACATCAGAGTTGATATAATGCCTGCACTTCAAAAAATAAAACAATTATATACATTACAAACGAACAACATAAAAATAATAGTAAGATGTGCATATAGTTTAAAAACATCTTCTATCAATATTCAAACTTCTAAAGGATATGATAAACAATACACACGTTCAAAAATAAGAGCAAAAGTTTTACCAACTTATAGGATATCAAAAACCAAATCAACCTGTAATATATTGAAACAACATGCAGAAGAATTAAAAAATGATCCAGAACGATTAAGTACTAAATTTATGCAGAAAATGATAGGGGTAAAATGTAATGAATAATACAACCGGAAGCTTTATATACTATAACGAACATAATGTAACTATATCCGAATATACAAATGCAATCAATAGCACAACTATAATGCCTCGGCAGGAAATCTATATCAATACACTATCAAACATTTACGATGTAAACAGTCTGGTAGAATTTTATAGATTGATGTTTGCAGGACATCCTATGGTGCTGTTAACGTGTATTTTTGTAGGTTTGTATTTTGGATGCGTGCTTACAGAATATAATAAAAAAAGACATAGTAAACAGGTGGTGAAAAAATAATGATTAATACAACTCTAATTAAGGCAAAGCTTGTGCAGGTATATGCAGGTCTGATGGCTGTTATGGCTTCAACCGGTGTTGCTACCGCTGGAACGTTTGATAACGTTACGACCATGCTTACGGACCTTGTGGGTATCTTTACCCCTATTCTGGACATAGTTGTGGCCGTGATCCCTATTATGATCGCGCTTGCAATTGCAACGTTCGTTATCGGTCTTTTGTCAAGCATTCTTGGCAAGATCCGGGGGAAGATGTAAGTTAGGGGTATAAAAACCCCTATCTCTTTTTATTTTTTTTTACTTTTAGGGTGGTGATATTAATGATTAAGAATAAACTAAAGTTTAGTTTACTGATAATGCTTGCACTTACCGTATTTGTATCGGGGGCAATGGCAGTTACTCCGGCAATTACGACAGGGGGGGTGGTAGAAACATCAGATCATACACCAACCATTACGTTTACGCCGGTTGGTAATAATGCATCTTATCTTTGTACCCTTTATGTTGGTAATGCGTCGGGGTATGAAACCGCAGCAGGCACAGCAACAGTGAGCAACAATACAGAGGGTAGTATTACGTGTGATAGGTCTTTGTCAATAGGCACATATACCTACAATGTGAGCATGTACAATGCAACAGAATCCCCCACCACAACATTTTCAAGTAATGCGGCATTGGAAGTAACAACGTTTGCATCAGTAATATCGATGTTGGGAAACCTTGTAGGGATCTTTACGCCTATTGTAAACATTGTCGTTGCGATAATTCCAATACTGATTGCTCTTGCACTTGCAGCATTTGTAATAGGATTGATAAGTGCATTAGAACAAAAATGTAAAGGGAAAATGTGAATACCATGATAAACAAACATTTAATAGGGATACTCACATTATCCCTATTGCTCTTTTCTTTTCCGGTTTCTGCAACAGATTATACTATTATAAATGATAAAGTATACATAGATGATTCTCATATTTATCTCTCTGCACAACCCCATACCTTACAGGAATCGGGGTATGTTTATTACAATCTTACATCAAAACATTTTACTGGTGACATAGATATCTGCTTTGGATTTAATACAACACAATGCAAACCCACTATTGCAGAAATATGGCTTGGTGGTAATTGGATCGATGTTTCAGATCATTTTACATCAATAAATTACAATTACGATAATCTTAATAAATGGTATTACGTAACAGATCTTCCAGTAACAGCAATGCACGATTATACCCTCAGGGTATATCAAAAAATAAATGAAATCTCAACTGGTGGAAAATATGGTGTTGCTGTTAAACCTTCCTTAGAAACAATTTCTCAAGCAATAAGTAATGGTCATTTTTATTATCTTGATCCCTGGTTCGATGGGGGTTATGACTATAGAAGAGAAATTACTCTAACAGGCGGCGCATCTGGTGCCCAAACCGATTATCAGATGAAGTATACTGTTACACACGACAGTGATATGAAATCTGATTTCTCAGATCTTCGATTCACAAAGGCGGATGGAACTACGATTCTTGATGCTTGGATGGAATCATATATCGCATCTACATCGGCGGTTGTATATGTAGAGACTGATACTCCCGCAAATGGTGTGGATGGTGATATTTTTGTATATTACGGGAACTCTAGTGCGTCATCGGCGTGGAGTGACGCGAATACGTTTCCGGCGTTCTTTGATGGATATGAAGATGCATTAGCTGGAGATTGGACTACGTTGGCGGGAACGGTAGATTATAATAACGCGGAACAAAAATATACAGATAGCCAATCAATGAAACTTGGTCCGAACGGCAGCGCTTCACAGACGCATGCTACATATTTACATTCCACGAATGTACTTGATTTTAGATTTTTCATAAAAGATTCTGGTGATATGGTTGCGTTTCAACATGGCAATGGCGTGAAACAAATTTATACACAATGGGAAAACTCGCGTGGTTTTGGATATTACGATACTGGATGGCATTGGACGGGGGCTATAAGTGAAGGTGTTTGGCAACATATCGAGTTTAGAAATATAAATTGGACTGCTTATACATATGATGTATGGCTCAATGGTGCATCAATTGTTACAGGATGTGCGATGTATACAAACGCCGGCAATGACGATTATCTTTTTTTATATACATCGCCGAATGATGAGGTATACATCGATAATGCTATGTCTCGAAAATACGCAGCAAACCCACCAACATACGTTTTTGGTAGTGAAGAATCCCCACCCCTTAACATTTCTGTAACCCTAACCCCTGACCCCTTTACTACTAATACAATTGGATGTGCAAACTTTTCTTTTTTGGTAGAGCATATAGAAACCTTAAATTTATCTTCTTTGGCTGTTTTAGTAGGTATAAATGATACAACTGCAAACGATTATGATAATCATTTCTGCATGCCCACAAATAGTATTGCCCAATTATTCCTTACTCATGGTAACGTATTACGCAATTTGAATCGTAATATGTCTCTTTCATGGGAAAACAACGTTACAATAACAGAAGATGACATATCAAAGTGGGGTGGTTTCGATAATGACAGTTATCAGGTTACTACAAACGTTGTTAATGCAACCCATACATATATTAATGTTACAGAATGTTCCCTCCTATTACATCCTAGTATGTATTATTTAGATCCTTATAAACAGATCAATGCCCCAAAAATACAGGTAAATATCGACAGATCCCAAAGTATTATAACAAAAATGTGGGATAATGAGGTTATGCATGGTAGAGACCAAAATTTCATTATATCAATGTTTTTTGATTCTTATATTGATTCCAGCGCTATACCAAATGATGATTTAAAAATATGGTATTGTAACAGCTCTTATGACCCCTCGATAGATGAATTTCAGACTTGTGAGTTTTGCGCAGAACTAAAAACTTATACGGTTGCGGATTGGGAAAATAAGGTATGCACTCTTTCGGAGAATGCTTCATACATTTCTTTATCAGTTAATGCGTCTGATTATACAGATCCTTTACCAAACAATATGAATTATGTATGCTTCTCATCAAATACAGTATCATCGAAACCTTATTATATAAACATGACAAATACAGATCCCGGAATCTGCAATAGGACTTTTGCACAAACAAATACTGCATGGTTACAGAATGAGTTATCAAGCTTGGTAACCCCTTACGCATATACGCCTAACAACTTTTATCTATTTAATAGGGCAAACCAAATTCTTGAATATCATCTATATGTTGCAGATACAACCGGCAAATGGTTACATTCCGATATTTTTCAGAAAGAAATAGTGGTTGGAGAATACGATCCTACAACACCAGTATTTAATAATTTCTATATATATTGTCCACGGCATGATTTTAGAGTAAGTGATCCTTTCATGGATGCAACTTATGATACACATATGTTTATCAATATTACTAAAGGTCATGATCCTGATGGTGGAACCGTAACCCATAACCTATCACTTTATTACTCTAACAAAACGTTTATTGCAAACATAAATAATTCGTTCCCGGCTGGGAGTGTAGCGGTCATAAATTTCACTTGTAGTGATTATTATTCTGGAAATGATTCCTATACATTTATGTGCAACGTCACTGATGACGAGGGCAACACGTCCGAAAGATGGCTTGGAAGAAACTTTACATTAGGACCCGATGGTTCGCAAGGGGCAGTGTATAACGGACACATAAGCTTTTGGGGGTACTACGATCTGCCGTCACTATATACAGGAATCGATAACGTATCTCTAATGTCTTATAATGCCGGAGACGACATTTATACAATACATTATCCGTTCTTTAAATCAAAGCTCAATGACACATTCTTAATCAATCATACACTACACCTAAAGTCTCTCAATACAGAAGATGTTGCCTATCTACGTTACAGGGGCATTCTAAATATTGAAGATACAAATATCCACGCCTGGAATACAAACACAGATGTGGTTGCTCCTACAACAGATCTCTATAGGGCATACATAAAATCTTTGTTCGCAGCCCACACCCATATTTCTAATTCAGAATTATCAAACCTTGGATATGATGAGTTTAGAAGGGAAGGATTAAATTATGTTCAGTCTGTACTTGTAAACATAACAAGGTCTACACTTTCATATAATTCCAGAGGCGTTATCTTTGAGTATACCGATGATACTGTTAAGATATCCGATTGCATAATAAATAACAATGTAGAAACGGGCGTTGGTGTGTATTTCGTTAATAATACCCTGATTCATAATAATACCTTTACAAATAATGGTAGAACTTCTTTAAGATTGTATCGGGCACACAATAACATATTAATAAACAATACACTACTTAATAGTGGAGATTATGGTACAAAACTTGAATATTCAAGTAATAATACTTACAGAAACAATAGCATCTTAAATACTAACCTGATAGACGTTTATTTAGGATATACAAGTCTTAACAATCATTATATCGATAGTAAAGATGATATAGATTTAAGAACATCTTCTACATCTTCCTTAACTGTTGAAAATAGTAATAATCAAGCATTCTCTGATACATCCGATAGTACAACCACTTACGCATACCCTTCTAATTTTTCAATGCTAATGGATAATGTTACTATAAATACTGTTATTACAAATTACGATATGCATATTACTCCAAATAGTAATAGATTGGAAATTAATGGAATAAATTGGGATGGTGCATATTATTATCCTATAATAGTTAATACAACATCTCCTGTAAACATAACGTCTGTTTGGTTTAATATAACTAATCCTAATTGGATCCAAACAATAAATGATAATAACATTACCATTTACAGAGATAGTATAGAGTATTCTACCATTCACAATGCGGATGATTCCGGTACACTTAATTACGAGTATGGTGCTGGATATTCTTCTCACGAATTTGAATTTAAGCTTACTTTCACGGATGAAGACCTTTCAACTTTTGCAGGAGTAAAAAGAGTATTTGCAAGCACTTATGCCGCATTAGATACATTTATAGATAATATTATGAGGATAATACCCCTCCTTATTGGTGGTATGGCAATACTGTTTGTAATTAGTATTGCAGGTCTCGTAATTGGTACATTAAAGAGATGGTAATATGAAAAATAAACTAATAATTCTTTTAACGATATTTACATGCTTTACCCCCCTTTGTATTGCAGAAATAGATATTGTATATCCACAAACAAATATGACGACGGATGTATACTATGCAACATCAACAAATCAAGAATATACTGCCATTACAAATAACTCAATTCCAGATGCAGAGTATACACATATTATTCTACAAAATAAGATATCAGATACTAATAATTTGATAGATGAACCGGAAGTAATCTTTGATAGTCTATCAGGTATCTTTTATTTGGTTGTTTTTGTATTTGTGTTGTTATTAATTGCTCATACATTAAAAAGGGTACTATTATGAAAACAATATCAATTTGCGTATTATTACTTATAGTAATGCTTAATTTATCTTCTGTAAGTGCTTATGATGCAGAAGTAAATATTCTCGCAGGAGAAGATATAGTCACCCCGCAACACCTCCAAAACGATACCCACTTCTTACTATATAATGATGGTTATATAACATATTCTGTATACATGTACGATTATACTGGTATGGAAACATATAGAGATTCTTTTGTAGGATCAATAAAACACGATCAGGGTATCATACTTAATAATAATGCATCTTACATAGTGTATGCGGATTATGATAACATTAGAGATTTTTCTAATGCAGACATTATATTAGAAAAAGTTTTCAATTGGTGGAACGTTGTGCTATATGGTCTTATATTGATTATTGGTGCATATGGCGTTTACAGAATAATTAGAAGGCGGTAAAAAATGAGTAAATATATAATTGTTTGTTGTATACTATTGGTTACTGCAATGCCTACCCTTGCGGAAGTAAAATATTTAAATGGTAGTGTATATCTTTATTGGGGGGATGAAGAGCCTAACCCTTGTGGCGGCGGGGATAATTTATTTCAATATACTTTTACAGAACAATATTCAATAACATATATTCATTATAACATGTATCATTGGGATTCCTGCGCTTCCTCAAGATTTGCAAGATGTTCTTTATATGCTACTACAGACGGTATGATATTTAATCATCAATATGGTAGTGCTTACGATAATATTTGGGTATCAGGCGATGGAATTTTAAATAGAAGCACCACACATAATGATTATTTTTTTAGAGTAACCCGAGATGATTGTAATGTAGATTTGACTGGTTATATTTCTGTAATATATTCAGATAATCCTTTAACAATGTCTTATATTAAGGGTGATTGCGATTGTATTTCCGATTTAAGTTTCCATCTATATAATGGTACACATTGGTCGAGAATAAAAAATGAAGAAGATCCTACAGATTATGAATATGAAATAATTAATGGATGTACTTACAAATTAATTTATGATAGTGTAGAATATGAATTCACAGCATCTGATACCAACATAACTTTTAATATGGATAATTGTGCATACACCACAATCAATTTAAAAGATTATTGTGGTAATAAAATGCAAAATACGTCTGTAGATATCTACAAATCAGATGGGGGGGCACCTGCTTCTTACGAATTTGTGGGCAATTATTGGGCAACAAACCCTATAAACCTGTTAGTATCAGACATCGGGGAAGGTAAAATGCTCGATATCTATTTTGATACAGATATGGGTACTTATCATCATATCGATTATTGCGAAGAAAAAACAATTGATGTTTTGCATCCTTTAAAATGGTGGTCAATCTCCTTTGGTGCCTTCGATGATATGACTCATGAACCAATACCAAACATAAAAATGGTGGTGAATCAAACTTGTAAAATATGCCCGGGGCGTGCATTAGTTACAAACGGATTCACAGATGCAACTGGTTACAAAATGTTTACATGCCTATCCGCCAAAAATGTAAATATTAGAATGGATAATGATTTATATGGTGGCGACAGGTTTTTTGTGGGAGGTCTCGGGGACGCATTTCACACACACCATATAATAGATACATACCTAAATCTATCCGACGAAATGCCTTTTGATGACTACAATAATACTGATAACATGAGTATAGGATGCAATATTCATTTTAAGGATGTTTCAGGGCATGTTGATAATCATATCAATGATACAGATGCTTATGTTGATCTATATTACAATAATGGTAATTGTTCTGCTACATTGAAATTTCAAAGGCTTTATGGTACTTATTGGATGACAAAAGAAAGTTATAATATCCCAATTAATGAATCGGGACATGAACGTATTCTTAATTCCAATTTTTCGGAATATAATGCATGTTATAGAGCAACTATGACTGCTACAGAATGCGAATGCAATTCCACCTTATCACTGTATGTTACAAATGAAACGGTACAAGAAGAAGAACATTATGAGAATTTAAGTACGTATATCCGATTTAATCATCAATTGGGCGGAAGTCAAGTAGATTATCGTTCCCCAATATCCATAAAAGCTTATGCGTACACAAACTATTCTGCATATCTGCTTAATATCAATTTAACCCTTTATGAGCAAACAACACAGATAGCAACAAAACAATGTGATTGGGCAGACTTTGCGGGGGCAACCCCTAAATGGTTCTATACATGGGATCCTAATGTAGAGTACGATATTGGTAAGAATTATACAGTTGTTATGACAGGTTACAATGGTTTAAATCTTTGTGCGGATGATGTTTGGACTTCTAATATCAGAAACAATAAGCTTACTGTGAATGTTCAGGATAACCACGGGGCCCCCCTTGCATACTCTACTGTGTTTGTACAAGATTGGGGTAGTATAGCTTTGGATAGTGCAACGTCCACAACTATAGAAGGTTTTGATGATAGTTCTCATCAATACAAGGCTACAAAATCAGGATATCTATCATCAGGGTGGTCTACTATAACTTTTAACGCCTCTGATGAAATAGTAACGTGTATCTTAACAGAATCAAGTACAGAATCCGTAACAGGATACAAACTTAAAGATGAAGAAGTTAAATCATTTTTCATACCATTAATGTATATGTTATTGATTATGATACTTATAGGAGGTCTATTAAATGCAACTAAACCTTAAGATAACTGTAATCCTTATAGTACTTTGTTGTGCTATGAACGTAAGCGCGTGGACAGACGAACAGGATTTATTTGCAAATAATGAATCATGCGAATTTAATATTAATCCTATATTCAATAGTTCTACTGTTACAAACCCTTATTGGATGGACTATAACAGATATGTTCACAACCCTGGGAATGGTATTATAGATCCTGCATTACACTCTCAAAATCAAATGGATTTATCTTTCAGTTATAATGTCTGTAAATATGTTTACAACCCTTCAACCTCGAACTATGTAAAAAGCGCATGTTGTATAACCATTGAGGAAGTTGTAACTATGGAATATAAAGTTGATGCAAACGGTGACGGATATTATGCGGCACCAGAGGGGTTAATGACAAAGGACCTTACTGACGCAAAACTCATACAGCGATACTATCAGGATATGATCAATGCAGGTCATATAGAATGCTCTGAGTATACCAACATCGATGAGGCAGGAGACGGCAACCCCGATGTATTCGGAATTAATGCAACTGCCGATGTAGGAAACGATAACCTTAACATGATCTACACAGGGTTTGTTGCGATGACTGGAGATGACGAGAGAGAAGTTATGGCAGGTCAGGACTATGGTTTTGATATGGGATCAATAAGTGGTGAGGGGGGCTCTGGTAACCTTGCAAACGTAATTGGATGGGGGAAAATGGATGGGACATCAAAAGATTTTCTTGGGTCCTTCGACATGTTCTTCTATACCCTAATACCCATTATATTTATTCTACTTGTTATGAAAATGTTAGGCAAAGTATCAAATTAGGATGTGAATAAAATGAAAAAACAATTTATAATAAGTCTGTTACTGTTAATAGGTTGTGTTAGTGGAGCAACTGCAACTTATGAACAGATAAATGATACATTATATATTTACAATGCTACACAAGTTCAATATATGTGTATAGAAGATCTCGATACGAATATTGATAAAGTAACAGTTGTAAGCGGTGTATGTACCGAAATGGCAATTTCTATTGGGTTAATTAACGATTATGACTTTAGTTATGATTTGAATTGGGCTCCTAATGAAACAATGTACTATACAGCGATAGTCCGCATTCAGCAGGAAACAATCGATAGTACTCTTTACGGATTGTACAAAAATATCAAGAGAACACTTTACATAGATGGTAATATGGTTGCAACCTATAATACGACATCAATCATTAATACTGCATCAAAAAATACATTTAAATTTGTAAGTATTGATAGGAGAGTACATTTTGGTTCAAAAATAGTTGATAATGCCACATTATTCTTTTCAGAACTTATTTGCGATGATCAACACGATTGTCTGTATAACAATTCTGGATATGTGGGTATGTACTTTCAAACCTGTAATGAAGAAGGTACAGGATTTGATAACCTTGTGTTGGGGGGGTTTACAGGCATTTTTATGTCTGGCATAAAAAAAATACCTTTTATTGGTACATCTCTTTATAACGTAATTTTTCCAGTTGTTACGATTATGCAATATACTATTGATTTTAGTTTTGCATTTCTTAACCTCATAATTTATGATTGGTGGTATGCGTTAATGGTTCTTGAAATTGCATGTATGTTTATTGCCTCCCAACAGAATGGATATGTTAATATTGTATCTGCATATTTTAAAGCACATGTAGATATAACTATGGCAATATATCATAAAGTAATTATCCCTCTTATAACTATGTTTATAAGTCTATTGAATACTATAAAGAATATGATTCAATGGTGGTAGATAAAAATGTTTAAATTGACATTGAAAGACAATAACGGTAAAGTATATGAATGTAATTCATCGAATATTATTAAAATATGGTATTTGATGGGAAAATTTATAATGTCTAAGTATCAGGTAAAGCTACATCTATAAAAAAAGGTGAAATAATATGAAAACAAAAATACCAAAAATAAGTATTGATGGCACGTCCATTATGGAATCTGTAAGAGGCATAATTGATTATGCAAAATATCGAAAATATTCGAAGGAAGGATTCACAACAGTTATAGAAATAAATGAAGAAAATAATACCGTAAGAATCCGTCACGGTATCCTTAATGATAGTCTTTTAACTATTAAAGGTGTATCAGATAAAATACTTGTAAATAAAGTCTATATGATGCCTACAAAGAAACTTGTAACAAAATGTGTCTTTGTAAAAGAAGACTGTCCAACAACAATAGATTTAAATGTTCCATATAATGCAAAACAAGCAAAACTCTTACTTAATAAATTTGCACAAATAAAACTCCTCGATGAATTTAATACATTCAACATGGGGCAGGTGCTTCTTGGTTTACTTGCAGGTATCATTGTTGGTTCTCTAGGTTTTATCGTACTTCAAATGATGGGTGGGATTATGGTGGCTTAATCATGTCAGACGAAATACCAACCCCTGAACAAAAGGAGATAGTGCTTAAAGATCTTCTAACAGGTCTTGCAACAAACGTTGAATCCGAAGAGGAATATGCCCCCTCCACAAGCATAGAACTTACTCACGAAATAGTTGAGGCAATGTTTGATGAAACAAAGATCAAGATGATAACAGACCTGACAGAACTTGAAATAAAAGGATTGCTCAAGCTTCACACGTTGAATCAAATAATATTTGAGGGTCGAAAATCTGTTATCTCAGAACTTTGTAATGAAATAATGCTTTTAAAAGTAAGCAAAAATAGAGGTGGGAGACGTGAGATGATTAAAGCCATATTCTCAAATTCTGGTGCTGGTGATTTTGATGAGGGCACCAGTAGATTTAAAAGATTTTTGGGATAGGGATATCATGAACGTTATAGAATTTCTATCAGAAATCGAAAGGCATTTTGTAATTGGAATAGTTGGAGACCTTGGGGATGGGAAAACCATTACCGGGATTTCCCTTCTTATTTTGCTTGACCAATTATATAAACTTACAGATACACCAAAAAGTGTATTAACTAACGTGCCTATTAATTCACCCTTCGAACTTTTAGAATATTATGATCAACTTGAGGGGCGAAAGGATACTTTAATCTTTATGGATGAATTACATCAGAATGCAGATTCCCGGCAGAGTATGAAAGGGCAAAACTTTTTTACGTCTGGTATTACGATGGATGTACGAAAGTTTGACAATAAGTTTCTATGGACTTCTCAGGCAAGTCATCAGGTAGAAAAAAGAGTAAGAGAACGTACACTTCTGTTTATTCATCCTAAACAGGTATCGCCTCTTATATTTGAGATTGCGCTTACTAACGTTGTAGGAAACGAATATGATAAGCTTGAACTAAACCTTAATGTATTTAAAGACTTGTATGATACGCATTACAAACCTTTTCCATTAATAGCGCATGAAGCTTAAAGGAGGTGAATAAAAAAATAACTTTTAAACGAAAAATTAATAATAAATGGTATACATCAAAACAAGAAGAGATCGATTGGAAGAAAATGTATAATTATTCCAATAAAACAGGATTATAGATTATTTACCCGATATTAACCCTATCAATTATGTGTTAGGGCAATACCCTTTTAAGAGTTTTGCCTTTTCACATTCTTTTTTCATTTTCCTAAAAGGGCACCGATAACAATGTTCATAGAATTGTTTTAGTGTTATCATACTTTCACTATTTTATACTCTTTTATTAACCTGCATAAAGTATTTTCTTTTGAAAAATACATCTGATTTGCATCACACATTTTTATTATACATTTATTATTACCTATGTATTCGAAAAACGCAGGACATTTTTCCCCATCGCATATCATCCTACCATATATATCTATTTCTTTTTTTGTCATAAATTCATTCCTATTTGTATCGTATTATTTATTGCTACTGTAAGATATACAACATTCAAACATATTAAACCGCCTTTTATCATTAATTTATTTTGGTCATTATCTATATATGCAAGGGTTGTTAAACAAAATATCCCTATTGCAAACTTGAATATAAACCAATATCTTATACTACCAAAATAAATATATAAAGGGTTAATTTCAGTTGCCCCCATATATAAAACTCCTATAAAAGTGGTAGCAAAATCATAAAATATCACTAAAAAGAGAGACATCGTTTTTCATTATCTAATTTTCCTCACAAACCCCTTTGATATCTCCTAATTATTAACATTCTATTTGCTGTTGCGGATCTGCTCCTATGAAACAATCCATAACTGATATCTCTTATAGAATAGATATCCTTTCTCAAAAGTGATATAATAGCATCTTCTGATTCTGACCACCCTCTATAACATTTGTTTACTGCCATGGTATCATACCCATTTTAAGACATATTTATCCAAAAAGGAGTTATTCTCTTCATCGTCACCAAACTCAAATTCTGGTGGCATTGTAGAAGTAGAGTTTTCATTATGGATCATATCAAAAATCTTTGTCAAATCGGTAGCTACTGACATTAGAGCAACTCCAGATT
>LGOV01007207.1_pt2 | contig 19689 bp, 24 predicted proteins | sample 469881 | NCBI WGS metagenome assembly LGOV01 (sample SAMN03857199, study PRJNA290197) | marine sediment metagenome | biome: marine cold seep biome; feature: cold seep; material: marine sediment; isolation source: sample #5579, elevator 3A push core 41 containing 12 cm of sediment... ...
ACAAAATTATTTTTAAGGTGTTCCATCATTTTAACTGGAGAACCAGATTTGTTTTTTCTACCATAGTAAGTTGGACAAATGCTAGCTGCTTCAACTAATGAGAATCCTTTATTTTGAATACCTTTTTTAATATATTTTATTAATTGAGTAGTATGATAAGCAGTTGATCTTGCAGCGTATGTTGCACCAGCAGCAGCAGCTAATTGAGCAATATCAAACGGTTTATCGATATTTCCATGAGGAGCAGTAGTTCCAAGTGCACCTGTAGGAGTTGTCGGTGAATATTGTCCACCTGTCATACCGTAAATATTATTATTAAAAACTATTGTTGTAATATCGATATTTCTTCTTGCAGCATGAATCAAGTGATTACCACCTATAGCAGATGCATCACCATCACCAGTGATTACAATAACATCTAATTCAGGATTTGCCAATTTCACACCAGTAGCAAATGCCAAAGCGCGACCGTGAGTCGTATGAAGTGTATTAAAATCCATATATCCAGGTGCTCTTGAAGAACAACCAATACCAGAAACTATTGTAACTTTGTCTTTATCAAGTCCTAATTCATCAATAGCCTTGGCTATTGCTCTTGTAACGATACCATGGCTACAGCCAGGACACCAAATATGAGGTAACTTTGACTCTCTAAAATACTCATTAATTAAATTACTGCTCATTATAATACCTCCTTAACTTTATTGACAATTTCAGAAGGTGTTGTTACTTCACCATTTGCTCTACCAATATGATAAACTTCAGAATTTGATTTAACAATACGTTGTACTTCTTGAACATATTGACCTAAATTCATTTCGGCAACTAAAATTTTATCAAATCTCTTAGAAATTTCAGCTAATTGTTTCTCGGGTGACGGCCAAAGAGTTATTGCTCTGAACATACCTACTTTTATTCCTTCAGCTCTTAACGCCTTAATTGCACTTCTTACTGTTCTTGCAGTAGATCCGTAAGAAACAATCAAAAATTCTGCATCATCCATCATATATTCTTCATATTCAACAATATCATCTAAATTATTATCAATTTTATTCATCAAATGATTCAACATAATTTCTGCATTTTCACTTGAATTGCTAGGAAAACCAGATTCATCATGGAACAAACCTGTTACATGATATCTATGACCTTCACCGAAGTTTGCCATTCTAGGAACAATTTCTCCTTCTTCAGTTTTAAAAGGTACATACTCTTCATTTTCCTTAGGTTTTACACGATCATATATTTCAATATCTTCTTGAGCAGGAATTTCAATTTTTTCTCTCATGTGTCCTACAACTTCATCAGTTAATAGTATTACAGGAGTTCTATATTTTTCTGCTAAATTAAATGCTCTTATTGTTAAATTAAAAGTTTCAGTTACTGAGTCTGGAGATAAAGCGATAACTGGATGATCTCCATGAGTTCCCCACTTCGCTTGCATAACATCGCCTTGAGCAGGAGATGTCGGTAATCCAGTAGAAGGACCACCCCTTTGTACATTTACAATTACAAGTGGAATTTCAGCAATAGCAGCATATCCAATATTCTCTTGCTTTAAACTAAATCCAGGTCCACTAGTTGCAGTCATAGATTTCAAACCTGCCAATGAACCACCTATAGCAGCTGCAATACCAGCAATTTCATCTTCCATTTGAATGAATTTTCCACCATAGTATGGTAGATGTAAAGCAGATAATTCTGCTAATTCAGTTGATGGAGTAATTGGGTAACCAGCATAAAATCTCATACCAGCCATTAATGCGGCTTCAACACAAGCTTCATTACCTTGCATTAATCTGATTTTTTTACTCATTATCTTTTCCCCCTAACCATATTGCAAAATCTGGGCATCTTAATTCACATAATCCACACTTAGTACAAGCATCGATATTAACAATTTCAATTTTTTCATTATGATCCAAAGCTAATACATTTGTGGGACAAAATGAAACACAAATATTACAACCTTTACACCATTCTTTATTGATTTTTAAATCTAATTGGTCTTTAGTATTCAACTTAAAACCCTCCTTATTAAACTCTGTGGATATAGTATCAAGGTAGCAACAAAAATGCAATAGATATTTCAAATTTCGAATATATATTTAAAATGAAAAAAATATTGCATTTTGAATGCAATATTACGTGAATAAATGTATACTATTTTTTATAGATCATATATAGAATTGGTGGTATATTTTTTTGATTGATAAAATTGATTTGTATTACGTTAAACATATTTTGGTCAAGTAGCATAAGATAATCATTAAGAGATATGTCCTCTACTTTCCCCCTTATCGAACCAGGATAAGATGTTATGAAAACATACCCATATTTCGTCAACGATGAACAAACGTATTCAATGGCCTTAATGGTAGATTTTGAATGAGTATGAATATTTTTATTGCTTTTAGGTAAATAACCTAAATTGAAAATTGCTAAATCTATAGTGGTATTCACATATTTATTTATATTTTCATGGGTATCGTTAATTAATTCAACATTGGAAAAATTTTCGTTGTTTAATAATTCTCTAGTAGCATCAATCGCCATAGATTGAATATCGAAAGCATATATTTTAGACAGAGGAAATTTTCTGGCAAGCCTCAACGTATCAAAACCATTACCTGCTGTTGCATCGACAATGGTTTTAATATTTGATAGATCATTAATTATTTTATCTAAATAATCATCGACATGATTAAACATCAGTGCTACATCCCAGTGAGAAAAATTTCTCCAAATCAATGAAATCATTATCGAATACATTTTTATCTGCGTATTTATCGATAAAGAATTTAAATTGCTCTGAATTCAACATACATACGTTATAACCGTGCACCAACATATAATTTAGCGATGCTCTTATCAGTGAATCTTTATTAACGAATGTATCATGTTTTTCAATAAATTGAATATCAGTTAATGAGGGTGTATCAATTTCAAATTGAAGCCATCCTACAGTCTCATGATTAATCACGCATATAAAATATTCATAGTAGTTAGTATAAGAATTATCATTAAAAACAAATGGTTTTTCTGCCAGTTTTAATTCAATCATTGAATTCCCTCCTTAATTCCATCACTTCATTCTCAGATAAATAACGATATTTTCCAGGGCTTAAATCATTATCAAATATGTCTCCGATTTGAATCCTCTCTAATTTGAGAATATCATACCCTAATTGTTCAAGCATTTTTCTAATTTGACGATTTCTTCCCTCGTATAAAGTTATTTTCAATATTTTTTCATCTTCAATTATTAACTTTGAAGGTTTTGTCAAATACTCATCGATAATAAGACCCTTTTCAAATTTCATTTTGTCTTCAATCTTAAAAGCCTTGTCCAAATGTACTCGATACACTTTTGATATATGATGCTTAGGATGAGTTAATCGATATGTCAATTCACCGTCATTGGTCAATAATAAAAGACCACATGAATTGTAGTCTAGCCTGCCAATAGGATACAATCTTTCAGTTATATTCGGTATTATGTCTAGTACTGTTTTTCTGCCGAATTGATCATCTGTTGTCGAAACGTAACCTTCTGGTTTATTAATCAAAATTACCATGGTTTTATTTTCAAGATGAATAATTTGATTTTTGAATTTTACAATGTCTTTTTCTACATCGATTTTAATTCCCATTTCAGAAACAATTTTACCATTAACAGAAATAAGTCCGCTTTTAATCATTTCTTCAGCTTTTCGCCTTGAGGCTACTCCACATTTTGCAATATACTTTTGTAATCTCATAATTATTCCTCAATATTATCATAATCAATTTTAGGTAAATTTTTCAACGAATAAATATTAAAATTTCTTAAAAATATATCTGTAGTTCCATAGAGTTTGGGTCTTCCTATTTTTTCAAGTCTTCCCTTCTCTTCAACTAGATATCTCTCGATCAATTGATTAATCATTCGATCTGAATTTATTCCTCTGATATACTCAATTTCACTTTTAGTAATCGGTTGTTTATATGCAACAATGGATAATACCTCCATTGCAGCATCGGATAATCCTTTATTGCGTGAAGTTTTTATCATTTTTTTGATATGCTCGATATATTTAGAATTCGTACCAATCTGTACTTTATCTTTAAAATAATAAAGTTGAATTCCTCTTTCGTTGTCTTTATACTCTTTTTCCAATTCATCTATAAATGTTCTTGTTTCAATTTCAGTCAATTCGATAACATGACTAATTTTTTTTATACTTACAGGTTCAACGCTTGAGAACAATAATGCTTCTATAATATTTAAATATTCTTTTTTATTCATTTACTCACCACTTATTAATATAATCTCGCTAAATTGTTTCTTTTGAACAACTTTTATATTTTCACTTTTTATGATTTCCAGTATTGCAAGAAATGTTGTAATAAACTCTTCAAGTATTCCAGAAGTACTAAATAGCGACATAAAAGTAATCTCTTTTTCTCTCTTGAACAACTCTTTTATTTCAAACACCTTTGATTCCAATGAAAATCTTTCCCTTTTGATTTTCTTGAAGTAATCTAATTTATCTTCATCAAATCTTTTTAAATTTGAAAGCATTTTTTCAAACGCCTCTCGCAATAAATCAATATCGTATGACATGTTTTTATAATCTTCTTTTAGATAGCTTGTATCTTGATAAACATTTGTTTCATCAATAAAAACAATTGAGTCGTCTATTTTCTTATTGCTGATTTTTTTACTCAATTCCTTATATTTTTTATATTCCATTAATTTTGTTATCAATTCATATCTAGGATCCTCTTCATTTTCAAAATCAAGAGGTTCAAGTTTATGATCAGGTAATAACATCTTAGACTTGATTTCTATCAAAATTGAAGCCATAACAATAAATTCCGCTGCAATTTCCATATCAATTTCTTTCATGTTTTCTATATACGAAATATATCCAGATGTAATTTTATGAATTTGAATATTATATATATCCATTTCATCTCTTTCGATGAGATGTAAAAGAACATCGAAAGGACCTTCAAATTCATTTATTTTTAGTTGCAAAGTCATAGCATCACCTTTTATTGTAACCTCTTTATTAGTTTACTATAAATGTTCATTTCTTTAAATAGATTTACAGTAGCATTATTAGATTTTAGTAACTTTAATAATTTATCATTGGTTGAATCGCTTGCATCCATTATTGGTATTACGCCAATATGCAAACGTTCAAGCATATCATAATCAAATAAATCCGTTAAGATCTCATATGCCTTTTCCTCATGAAGTATTTTTACAAGTTCATTGACCAAATTGAAATTTGATAGCTTTTTGAGATCATCTTTAGATATAATATCGAGAATAGAATCATCGACATTGAAATTCAATCGATTTTTATAAATAAAAAGCCTGAAATACCTTGTAGGATCATCTTTAAAGCTATTGGCATAATTAATAATGATATTTCTTTCATTTATAGCTTTCAAACCATTCAACGGATCAATCACTTTATTGAATTCATCTCTAGAAATCTTTACATATAATGAGTTAATCGTAAAATCTCTACGTATTAAATCATCGATGAATGTTCCTTTTATTATTTTTGGTTTATGACTTTCACATGAATAAATTTCTTTTCTCATGGGAACAATGTCAATTTTATATCCCAAGTGTTGCCACTGTATATTATAGTATTCATCAACATAATCAATTATATCAAGCGGAAAACATTTTTTGATATGATCAAAAATATTCTTCATTACAATAAAATCAACCGATAGCACTATATCGATATCTTTCGACTCGATATCAAGGGCTAAATCTCTTATATAGCCACCAACTATATAAAATTCTTCAGTAAATTCAAATAGCACGTTTTCAATATTCAATTGTAAACTTTCATTTAATTTTAAATTCATAATTTACTCCAAAATTAAAATGGCAATCAAACTGAATACAGCTTTTATGCCATTTTATATTTTATTTGAATTTAGTCACACCATCTTTTGATACTATCGCCTTGATCAATTTAGGATGTTCGATAGATTCATCGCTGTATTCAAATGCAGAATGAAATCTTTTCTTGGCATCTTTGATTGAACTTTCTTTATTAGTGTAGAATATTGCCATAGGTTCATCAGTTGTAACATAGTCGCCTATTTTCTTAAGAATGTATATACCTGCAGCATGATCGATTTCATCCTCCAAGTTTTCTCTACCTGCTCCCAAAATAAGAGAAGCAATACCGACATCGTCAGATTCAATTGTTTTAATGTATCCTTCTTTTAGAGGAAATACTTCTTCGATAAATTTAGCCTTAGGTAAAGAGTCATAATTATTGATAAAGTTTGTTTCTCCGCCTTGAGCATCAATCAAATTTTCAAAATATTTCAAAGCCTCACCATTGCTTAGCTGCTCCTCTAGTAGATTATGAGCAGCTTCAAAAGTATCAGCTTTTTTAGCCATTACCACTAAATTTGCACCTAAAGTCAAACAAAGCTCTCTTAAATCATCTGGTCCTTCATTTTTGAGTATATCAACAGCTTCAATAACTTCAATTGCATTTCCAATTGCATTTCCAAGAGGTTGAGCCATTTCAGAAATAACAGCCATTGTTCTTCTTCCCATACCTTCGCCGATTTTAACCATTAAAGTTGCCAATTCTACAGCATCTTCATAATTTTTAACAAAAGCACCTGAACCTACTTTTACATCTAGAACTATAGCATCAGATCCTGCTGCTAATTTTTTACTCATAATGCTACTTGCTATTAAACTAATATTGTCAACCGTTGCAGTGACATCTCTAAGAGAATATAATTTTTTATCTGCCGGCGCTATGTTTTTAGTTTGACCGATAACGGCAACATTGATATCATTGACGTTTTTAATAAAATTTTCAGTAGATAAACTTGTATTGAATCCTTTTATAGATTCTAGTTTATCTATTGTTCCGCCGGTATGTCCAAGTCCCCTACCTGACATTTTTGCAAATTTGATTCCTAAAGAAGCAACCAATGGAGCAAGTATTAAAGTAGTGGTATCACCTACACCACCAGTTGAATGCTTATCAACCTTTATTCCTTCAATATTAGATAAATCAATCGTCTCTCCAGAATGCATTATAGCTTCAGTAAGGTCAATTGTTTCTCTTTCGTTCATTTTATTTAAGAAAATCGCCATTAATAATGCTGAAGCGTGATAATCATGAATACTGTCATCTGTATATCCATCAATAAAAAATTTGATTTCTTCTTTTGACAATTCTTCATTATCTCTTTTTTTCATAATTATGTCGTAAATTCTCATATTATTCGACCTCTTTTATAATGCCTTTTACATAAGCGGAAAATTTAGGTTTTGTCATATTTGCAATTTCCATTACTTTTTCGTGTTCTAGAGGCTCTAAAGTTTCAGCTATAGCCATATCTGTAACACAAGATATTCCGAGGACTTTAATTCCAGAATGATTTGCAACAATGGTTTCTGGAATAGTTGACATTCCAACTGTATCTCCCCCTATTGTTCTAAGCATCTTTAATTCAGCTTTTGATAAATAATAAGGTCCACTAATTGCTGTATAGACACCTTCTTGTACATCGATATCTAAATCTTTTGCTACTTTTCTACCGACGTTGATCAATTCAGGGTTGTATGCTGCTGACATATCAGGGAATCTAGGTCCAAAATCGTCAAGATTTTTACCCATAAGAGGATTGTCGCCCATCATATTTATATGATCTGTAATAAGCATCAATGCCCCTGGATATAGTTTCGGGTTCATTCCTCCACATGCATTTGTCACTAGAAGTGTTTCAACACCTAATTTTTTCATTACACGTACAGGATAAGTAATATCTTGCATACTGTACCCTTCGTAGTAATGTAGTCTTCCTTGCATAGCAACAACATTTTTCCCCATTAATTCTCCTATTACCAACTGTCCTTTATGTCCTTCTACAGTCGAAACTGGAAAATGTGGAATATCTTTATACTCGATTACAATCGGGTTGATTATTTCATCTGCTAAATCTCCTAGTCCAGAGCCTAATATCAAACCTATTTTAGGTTCTACATTTATCTTCGATTCGATATAGTTTACTGATTCACTAATTTTCTGTTGCATCATTTCACCTCTATTTTTTCAAGTATTTTTTTAACTAATTTGATAAAATCATTTTTCACTCTATCTGCTGTTTCTACAACTTCACTATGACTTAAAGGTTGATCTAAAATTCCCGAAGCCATATTTGTTATTAAAGAGATTCCCAATACATCTATACCTTCATGAGCAGCAACAATGCCTTCAGGCACAGTCGACATACCCACAGCATCCGCTCCTAAAACACGTGCCATTTTTACTTCAGCAGGTGTTTCATACGTTGGACCTGTATTGAATAAATAAACTCCTTTTTTTATTTCAATATTTAATTCTTTGGCGGAATCTTGTGCGATATCCATTAAATATTCTTTATAAATTCTCGAAGTGTCAGGAAATCTAGGTCCCATTTCTGAACAATTTTTCCCGATTAGCGGATTATCAAAAGCAAAATTGATATGATCTTCAATAATCATCAAATCACCAGCAACATAATCTAGATTAACCCCACCAGAAGCATTTGTTACAATCATTTTCTTGATTCCCAATGCACTGAAAATTCTAATTGGGAAAGTTACTTTTTTCATATCATAACCTTCATAATAATGAAATCTGCCTTGCATTGCAATAACAGTCTTGCCGGATAAATTTCCGATTACAAATTGACCTTTATGCCCTTCAACAGTCGATACTGGAAAATATGGTATATTGTCATATGAAATAATAATAGGATTTGAAATTTCATCTGCTAAAACACCTAAACCCGATCCTAGAATCAGAGCTACTTCAATATTTTCAATACCTTTCAACTCTTTTAGAATATATTCAGTCGAAAGCTCGATTTTTCTTTTATAATCCATTTCTAATCCTCCAGTATTTCATCTAGGAAGCTTACGCCGTTTCCGATATTATTCACTTTGAAATAATCAGCGATAGTCGCTGCTATATCTGAAAAAGAATTTCGTATTCCTAAATTAGCATTTCTTTTTATGTTTTCACCATATACAAGAAGAGGTACCATCTCTCTCGTATGGTCAGTTCCTTTATAAGTTGGGTCATTACCATGATCTGCTGAAATAATCAATATATCATCTTTATTCATGGCTTCTATCATTTCTGGAACTCTTAAATCAAATTCTTCAATGGCGTTTTTATATCCTTCAACATCTCTTCTATGTCCAAATTTTGCATCAAAATCCACTAAATTTGTGAAGATGAGGCCATTGTTATTTTCTTTGATATAGCGTATCGTGTGATCGACGCCATCCATATTACTTATAATATGTACATCTTCCGTTATACCTTGATTATTGAAAATATCGGCAATTTTTCCAACTGCAATGACATCGAAATCATTTTCTTTCAATTCGTCTAAAATAGTCTTGCCAAACGGACTAAGTGAAAAATCTCTTCTATTGGGAGTTCTTTCAAATTTACCTTTCTCACCAATGAAAGGTCTTGCGATTATTCTAGCTACTTGATCTTCACCCATTAGAATATCTCTTGCTATTTGACACATAGAATATAATTCGTCCAATGGAATTATATCTTCATGAGCTGCAATTTGAAAAACACTATCTGCCGATGTATAAACAATCGGTTTCCCGGTTTTTAAATGCTCTTCACCAAATTCTTCAATTATTACAGTTCCAGAAGCAGGCTTGTTACATAATACTTCTCTACCTGTTTTTTCTTCAAATAATTTTATTATTCGATCTGGAAAACCATCTGGATAGGTCTTGAAAGGTTGCTCTATATGCAAACCAGCAATTTCCCAATGACCTGTAGTTGTATCTTTACCGTTAGAAAGTTCTTTCATTTTTCCATATGAACCAATAATTTGACCATTATAATCAATATAATCAACGCCATCGATTTTGCTAACTCCTAATTGTTTTAGATTGTCAATCTTCATATCAGGAAATGTTTTATAAATATTACCAAAGGTATCAACGCCAAAATCACCAAATTTCTCTGCATCTGGCATTGCGCCTATACCAACACTATCTATAATTACTAAAATAATTCTTGACATTATTCTACTCCTTCCTTTGTACAACAAGAAAAATATCTCGAAGATATAATATGGTTATATCCCATAATTTTTCTTACTTGTTCAGGTTTTTCACCATTGTTGAATAAATGAACTGCATAAGAGTTCCTTAAAGTATGAGGATTTATCTCCTTATCAATCGGTGATTGATGAGAGTATTTTTTAATGATTTTCCAGATTCCCTGTCTTGAAATTCTATCACCTTTGTAATTTAAGAATAAAGCATCTGTAGGATATTTAATGAAGTTACTTCTTGTATTGATGAAGTAATCACTGACTATTTCCAAGAGTTCTGTCTTCAAAGGAATATTTCTTACGTTGTTGTTATTAATCATTAATTCATTTGTAGTCATATTAACGTCATCAACATTTACATTGATAAGTTCAGAAACTTTAATTCCTGTTCCAAACAATGACTCAAATATTAAATAGTCTCTTTTTCCTACTAATGAGGTTTTATCGATTTCATTCACTATTAAATCAAATTCTTCTCTGGAAATGCAATCCGGCAAGTCTCTTTTAACTTTCGGTCTTTTAATTTCTAAAGTAGGATTATGAGTAATCAAGTCATCTTTCAACAAAAACGAAAAGAATTTTTTGATTGTCGTTGATTTGCGATATATTGTCGAATCGCTTACTCCTTTAAGTGTCATTTGATCAACAAAATCACTAATATGAACTTGTTCAATTTTTTGATAATCAATAATATTTTTTGAACTAAGAAATTTACTGAATTCTCTTATATCTCTCTCATACGATATTATAGTATTATGAGATAACTTATTACTATGTAAATATCTAATAAAACTTTCTACTCTTACTTTCATTATTTCACTCCGATGGTATTATATTTTTTTTATTTGTTCAATTAAACTTTGACTGTTTTTTATTGCGTGTTTATCTACAGTTGAGCCAGAAATAATACGTGCCACTTCATTGATCTTTTTATTCTCGTCAAGAGGTATCAATTGAGATAATCCTTCTAGCTTTTCAATTTTAAAATGTCTATCGGCTGCAGCCGCTATTTGAGGTAAATGAGTTATAGCTATGATTTGTTTTCTTTTTGAAAGTTCAACCATTTTCTTACCTACTTTAAATGCAGTTTCACCACTGATTCCTGTATCTATTTCATCAAAAATCATTGTATCAATCTCGTCAATTTCTGATAGAACAATTTTTATACCAAGCATAATTCTGGAAATTTCTCCGCCTGATGCTGTTTCTTTTAACGGCATTGGTTTCATTCCTTTGTTGGCGCTTAATAAAAATTGCAAATCATCATATCCGGTTTTAGTCACTTTTATATTGTCGTTACTTAATTTTTCCTTAAAATCAGCTTCAAAAATTATATCTTTCAAATTTAATTCACTTATTTCAGCTCTTATTTTGTTTTTGAATACTTCGAATACTTCTTTTCTCTGAATAGACANNCTTTATAAATGATTTCCATTTCTTCTTGCAATTCTTTTAAAATAATTTCTCTTCTATTTACTTTATCAATTTTTTCCTGAATAGTATCTTTATACTCTATAATAGATTCTAATGAATTGCCATATTTTTTCATTAAGAGATTCAATTCTGAAAATCGGTTTTCAATTTTCTCGAATTCATGCTCGTCAAAATCATAAGCACTTAACAAATGATTGATTTCACTGCTTATATCTGAAGATTCAATAACCAAACTTTCAATTCGATTCAAAATATCATAAATGTTGGAATCATAATTTGATATTTTATTTAAATTGGTTTTTGCCATAACCAATTTATTTAATATTCCATTTTCATTGTCAATCAATAAACTACTCTCTTGTAGATTGTTGATTATATCTTCCAAGTGACTTAACCTATTAAATTTATCTTCTATTTCATTATCTTCTACAATATTTAAATTCGCACTCTCAATTTCTTTATACTGAAATTTCAAATAATCAACATCAAAATTTGTTTCATTATTGATAGTAAGATTAATATTCTCTAAAATTTCGAAATATCTGTCGCTCAATTTTTTAACTTCATTTAAATTAGATTCAATTTCCTTATATCCAAATGAATCGATTGTTTTTAAATGAGTTTTTTCATCCAATAATGATTGATGTTTATGTTGTCCGTGAACATCAATCAACTGATTTGTCAATTGCAGTAGATTACCTTGAGAAATTATTTTTCCATTTAACCTGGAAATGCTTTTTCCATTAGTATAAATTTCTCTTGTAATAACAAAAATGCCATCATTAATTAATTCCTCATCAATAATAGACAAATTTATTTTTTTAGGGTCAACATCAAAAATCAACTCAATAATCGCCTTGTCACCTTTTATCTTTTGAGTGGCATTTTTGATTTTTTTCCCTAATGCCAAATTAATAGCTTCGATGATAATCGATTTTCCAGCTCCTGTTTCACCAGTGATAATATTTAACCGTTTATCAAATTTAACGTTTATTTGATCAATTATAATGAAATTCTTAATATTTAATTCTAGAAGCATTGCATCACCTGCTACCCGATTATTTCTTTGAAAATATCAATAACTCTAAGACTTTCCTCTTCAGTTCTAAGCAAAATAAATATCGTATCATCGCCTGCTATTGTACCTACAATTCCGTCAATTCTTAAAGCATCTATAGCAGCGGCAGCAGCGTTTGCCGAGCCTATTAAAGTTCTTACAACGACAATATTGCCAGAATGGTCTAGGGATATTACAGAATCTTTAAACAAATTTATGAAGCGTTTTAAGATCGGCGCATCATTTTGATTAATTATTGAATATTTATACCGACCTGTTTTGGATAACACCTTTATCAGGCGAAGTTCTTTAATATCTCTAGATACTGTAGCCTGAGTAACGTTGAATCCTTGTTTTTTTAATTCTTCCGCCAAATCTTCTTGAGTTTCAATTTCGTTATGCTCAATGATATCCAAAATTTTAGAATGCCTATTATACTTCATAAATGCCCCCTATTATAAATTATTATGTGCATCTGCAACAATGTTTTTAATCAATTCTTCATCAAAAAGAATATCTGCATTTTCATTGCGTTTACAGTATGCAAGAAATTCAATATTTCCCTTAGGTCCTTTAACCGGCGAATAAGTCAATTCAATTATTTCCCAATTGTTATCATTTATCATTTTTATAGTTTTATCTAATACTTCTTTATGAATAGACTTTTCCCTCACTACCCCATTTTTTTTAACATTTTCTCTACCTGCTTCGAATTGAGGCTTGATTAATATAACCGCTTCTGTTGTATCCTTAGCAAATTGATCTAGAACCGCAACAATTTTACTTATTGATATAAACGAAACATCAATACTGATAAAATCTACTTTTTCACCGATTTTATCAAAAGTGATATAACGCATATTTGTCTTTTCTAAATTTATTACCGCTTCGTGATTTCTAAGCTTCCAGTCAAGCTGACCATATCCGACATCGATTGAATAAACTCTTTTAGCGCCATTTTGAAGCATACAATCTGTAAACCCACCTGTAGACGCACCAATATCCATACAAACTTTTTCTTTTAAATTTATATTATAGTTTTCAATCGCTTTTTCGAGCTTAAGCCCGCCTCTACTGACGTACTTCAACTTCTTACCCCGAATTTCAATATTTGAATCACTATCAACTTTAGTTCCAGGTTTATCTACTCTTAAATTATCTATATAGATAATTCCAGACATAATCAATCGCTTTGCTTTTTCTCTAGAATCAGTCAGTCCGGTGTCGTGCATCAATTGATCTATTCTAATTTTCAAGTAATCACATTCCTTTATTTATATGGTTAATTATTCCCTTGGCATCTAATTGGTACCTGTCAAGCAACTCATTGATGCTTCCATGTTCTATGAATGTATCAGGCAAATTGAATGTTTCAACATTTTTAAATCCATTTTTCAGAAAATGATTTTCCATTTGCATGGTAAAACTACCTGTTTTTATATTTTCTTCAATAATAAATACTTTATCATAATCTTTTGCTATATTATAAATGCTTTCATAATTTAAAGGTTTTAGTGTTCTTACATTTAAAACACCGTAGCTGAAATTGTTTATTTCCGATGCATCGTATGCTTCTTTTACCAATCTACCAGTTGTAATGATAAGAGTATTTTCCCCTTTAACAATAAGTTCAGGTTCAAATAAATCATCTATATCATCGTTGATTGTGTATGAATCACCTTTAAAATATTTTATTACCAAAGGTCCGTTGAAGTCTTTACTGAAATCCAGCATTCTAATAAGTTCATTACTATCCTTCGGCATCATGATAGTTATATTTGGAATAAGACTTAAATAAGATGTGTCGAAGATTCCATGATGAGTTTCCCCATCACTTCCAACTAATCCTGATCTATCTATACAAAAAACAACACTTAAATTTTGTAAGGCGACATCGTGAATTATTTGATCAAAAGCTCTTTGTAAAAAAGTAGAATACACAGCTACATAAGGTTTGAATCCTCCAATAGCCAACCCTGCAGCCATTGTAACTGCATTTTGCTCGGCGATACCGACATCGATGAACTGTTTGTTTAGTTCTTCAGCAAATTTATTCAACCCAGTACCGGACGACATCGCAGCAGTTAATGCAATTATTCTACTATCATTCTTCGCCATATCAAGTAAATGGTTTCCAAAAACATCCGAATAAGTTGATTTATCTGATGGTGTTACGCCATATTTTAAATCGAATTTTCCAACACCGTGATATAAATCAGGATTTTTCTCAGCTGACAAGTAACCTTTTCCTTTTACAGTTTTCACATGAAAAAGAACTGGTTTATCCAATTTTTTTGCAAGTTCCAACGTTTCAATTATTTCTTTAATATTATGACCGTCTACCGGTCCAATATAAGATAATCCAAAATGTTCAAATAGCATTCCTGGAATAAATAATTCCTTGAAGCTGCTTTTTGTTTTTGAAATCACATGATAAGTTTTTGTACCTATTTGTGATTTAGTTAACTTATTGACCATAGAACGTTTTAAGGATGTATAAAGTTTAAATCCTCTGATTTTATTCAGATATTTTGAAATGCTGCCAACGTTATTGGATATCGACATTTCATTATCATTCAGTATGATAATTAATTGACTTTTGCATTGGCCTGCGTAATTAAGTGCTTCAAATGCCAATCCGCTTGTTAAGGCGCCATCCCCGATAATCGGCAGTACGTAATTATCATTATTATCAAGGTTTTCATTTACCTTCGCTAAGCCTAAAGCAGCGGATATCGATGTTGAGCTATGACCAGCTTCCAAAATATCATGTTCGCTTTCAGAACGTTTTAAAAATCCACTTAATCCATCTAGCTGTCTAAGAGTACTAAATGCATCTTTTCTTCCTGATAAAATCTTATGAGCATATGCCTGATGTCCAACATCCCATATCAATTTATCTTCAGGACTGTTAAAAACATAATGCAATGCTATTGTAAGTTCAACTGTTCCTAGATTTGAAGCTAAATGTCCCCCTGTTTGACTAACGCTTTCAAGGATAAATTCTCTTAATTCATTTGACAATTGATTCAACTGATTTATTTTTAGTTTTTTAATATCTGATGGTTTTTTGATTGAATCTAAAATATTCAAAATTTCAACTCCATTATTTCATAACTCTGATTTTAACTTTATCTTCAATTAGATAAAGAATCAACGCTGTATAAAATACTATTTTTTCCCATTTTCTGATTGCGATTTGTTTACCGAAGGCTTTGCCTCCAACAGTAAACGAAGCAGTTAAACCACTAAGAATAACTGCAATAAGAGATATATTTAATATAGAATAATCATATCGTGCCATTTTAATCGATATGCCGGCAATGGCGGCACCACTTAAAATTCCTGCAATATCACCGATAACGTCATTGCAGAAATTTGATACTCTATCAGCTTTTTTCACTAAATTAACCGCTTTTTTCGCACCTTTTATTTTTCTTGACGCCATAGCGTTAAACGGTTTTGGATTCGCTGCAGTAACAGCTATACCGATAATATCGAATATAATTCCAGTAAAAACAATTATCATTAATATAATAATCGAATATACTAAATTTAAATTTTTAATAGAAATTTCCGACATAACACTAATGCTTATAGCCAAAAAAAATGTCATGAAAAACACATGAATTATCCACTTGTTTTCTTTTTTTATTTTCATAATCGATCTCCAAATTTTAATAAAGGTGGTAGCAAAACGAGTAAACTTTGCGGCTTAGGTCCAGTAGGGTTTCCCATAACTACACTGATTTGTCACCAAATCAGCAGTTTCCTTTTATGTAGTTATTTACACTGTCACCAGTAATAAGACTGAATTACCACTTAGCTCACACTTTAATCCCCGTTCTACTTCTTACGAACAGTCTAGGAGTTTTCCTCAACAACGCATCCAATCCTTAGCCTCTTTTGCAGTGATGGTTTAGATTAGCGATGATATATCGCTATTGGCCAATAGCGATACATTTAACTACCGTCTACCAAGCGCCACTCAAGGCAGGCTACACTATCTGTAGTTTCACTACAGATAGGTTTCATCTTGCATATAGCAAGTCTCCACGGAATAAGGGTCGTATGCTACATGCCATTGTAGCACGCCCCTAGTTCCTTACTCCCAGCAAAAGCCCATGACTGGGCGTCACAAGCCAAAACCAGGAACTTCATCGATGTGCCCTTTGACGGATTTTTAGCCCCGCCTTGGGGATTGGATTTGTTGACTAGAATACTGCACCACCATATATTCACTATAGCATTAAATTTGCAATTACAATGCCTAATATTGCTCCAACTAAAACTTCATAAGGTGTATGTCCAATAAGCTCTTTTAATTTTTCTTGTTCAATATGTTTATGCTTAGATAAATCATCAAGCATTGTATTTAGTATTATTGCTTGTTTTCCAACCGCTCTTCTAACGCCGGATGCGTCATACATAATGACCAAAGAAAATACCAAAGCAATAGCAAAACTAGCACTATCCCAACCCTTATCCAATCCTATGGAAGTCGATAATCCCATAACAAAAGAAGAGTGAGAACTCGGCATTCCGCCTGATCCAACTAAACGGTATAAGTTCAATCTTTTTTCAATCACTAAAGTCGTTACAACTTTACTTAGTTGAGCAATTAGCCATGCTATAAAAGCAATATAAAAATATTGATTAAAAAATATTTCTTTAGCAACCATTTTTCTACCTACTTTTCTCTATTTTTTAAATATTCGATAATATCATAAAGAAAATCTAATTTATATCCTTCAATCATCTCCAGAGTATCCTTAGCGATGTTTAAATGATTTTGTGCATCACTTCTAGTTCTCTCAATACCATTATACTTTACATATGTATTCTTACCAAGTTTATTATCTTTGCCTATAGATTTTCCAACGAGGTCAGAATCACCAGCAACATCTAAATAATCATCTATCAGCTGAAAACTATATCCAATATGGTAAGCAGCCTTATTAAGCAATTCGATCTCCGATTCATTTAAATCACTCAAATATCCCGCTGACACTATTGCCGCAATCAATAATTTGCCTGTTTTGTTTTCAATAATATAATTAAGTACATCTTTAGAGATATCTTTGTTTTCAGTATCTATATCTATAACCTGACCTATTATCATTCCTTTAAATCCAGCCGACTTCGCAATTAACTCTGAAGCTTTTATTACACCTTTATCGCCATTGCTATCTAGAATTGTGCTTATGATAATTTCATATGCCCTATTCAATAAAGCATCTCCTGCCAAAACAGCCATTGCATCTCCATAAACCTTATGAGATGTCAAATTACCTCTTCTATAGTCATCATTATCCATAGCAGGCAAATCATCATGAATCAATGAATAAGTATGTATCATTTCTAAAGCACATGCCAACTCTAAAGCGTATTTAAGATTACCATTCAATAATTCTGTAGTTTTATACAATAAAACAGGTCTTAATCTTTTCCCGCCTGACAAAAGAGAGTAATTTATAATTTCGTTAAATCTTTTTTCGTGATTATTATTTTCATTTTTAAAGTAAGTCGTTAAATGTTCTTCTATAAGAGTTTTGATTTTTCTATAATCGTTATTCATTTAAATCCCCTATATCAATTTTTTTCTCTTTATCATCAACCAAAATAGTAATTTGTGTTTTCACTTTTTCAATTTCATCAATACTTTCTCTATATATATTTATACCCATTTCAAATAACTTCAACGATTCGCTTAGTGGAACATTCTCGTTTTCAAGTTTCTCAAAAATTTTTTCCAGCTCTTTTAAATTATTTTCTAAATTGATCTCTTTCACTTAGACACCTCGATTTTAAAGATTTTCGATAACACTTGACCATCTTTTAATTCATTGTAAATCATTTGATCTTCTTTTACATCGTCAATCGATTTAATAATTGTATTGTTATTTTTATCTCTTAACCTAGTATAACCTTTTTCTAGCATATTAAGAGGATTATTACCATTTATTTTTTCCATAATCAGTTGATACTTATGCTCGACATCAACCAATTGATTGTTGACTAAATGGGTTATATTATTCATTGTATTATCTAAAATATGAACATTATCTGTCAATTGCTTAATAATAGGGAATTGCAGATAATCATAATGATATTTACTAAATGATTTTTCGTATTTTTTGATATTGCCCTCGATAACATATCCCATATTATTTAGTAATTTTTTCTGTTCTTCGATAATTGTAAATATATCCTCAGTAACCAATTCTCCAGCTACTGATGGTGTCGGTGCTCTTAAATCAGCAACGAAATCTGCTATTGTAAAATCGACTTCATGTCCGATAGCGCTAATGACAGGTACTTCGCATTCATGAATTTTTCTTGCTATGACTTCATCGTTGAAATTGAAAAGCTCATCATAAGAACCGCCGCCTCTTGTTAAAATAACAGTATCGATATCTTTTCTGTTTTTTAAATCATCAAACGCTTTAGTGACTTCATCAACAGTGTTTTCACCCTGTACAGATGATGGAAGAATCAATATCTCTATCAACGGATTCCTTCTTCTCACAACAGATATCACATCATGTATAGCCGCTCCTGTTTTTGAAGTTATTATTGCAATTTTTCTAGGATACTTTTTAATATTCTTTTTATATAGAATATTAAATAAACCTTCTTCTTCTAATTTCGCCTTCAATTCAGTATATTTTTTATATAGGTATCCAATTCCCGCACTTTTCATTTGGTTGACATAAAGTTGATATGTTCCATTTTTTTCATAAACCGAAACACGACCAAATATTTCAACCATCTGGCCATCTTTAGGTATAAAATCAATAGAGTCAAAATAATTGCTGAACATCACACAATTAATTCGACTATTATCATCTTTAATTGAAAAATATGCATGTCCACTAGAATGCTTTTTAAAGTTTGAAATTTCACCCTCCACTTTGATAGCATTCAAAATCGGATCAGAATTAATTATTCTTTTGATATATTGATTTAACTCAGTAACGCTTAATGTTCTTAAATTCATATTTCCTCCAGAATAAACGGATATTGAGAAAGTCCTACAGCGTTATCTCTCGATAAATTTTTCTTTGTGAAAA
>LGOV01001925.1_pt1 | contig 19637 bp, 15 predicted proteins | sample 469881 | NCBI WGS metagenome assembly LGOV01 (sample SAMN03857199, study PRJNA290197) | marine sediment metagenome | biome: marine cold seep biome; feature: cold seep; material: marine sediment; isolation source: sample #5579, elevator 3A push core 41 containing 12 cm of sediment... ...
CACCAATAAGCAGCAAAACCGCCCCTCACAGCTGTGGGAGAACAACACGTGCGACGTCAAACACACCCGAATCTTTTTATCTGCCGCGATATCTGCCGCTATGGCTCCATCATGACAAAACTGCTGCTGGCTCTTTTCATATCACTGTGTCTTGTGAGTTGTGCCAACAACTCATCATCGGACAAAACAACAATCACCCTGTTGCACACTAACGATACCCATAGTCACCTTGAAAGTTTTTCTCCATTAAACGAACCTGAGCAAGGCGGTGTTGCGCGAAGAAAAACCGTAATTGATTCAATTCGTGACGAGGTCGGTTCCGATCACGTACTGCTGGTTGATGCGGGTGATTTCTTTCAGGGAACCACTTTTTACAATGCATGGCAGGGCTCTGCCGATATCATGGCACTCAATGCGTTGGGTTACGATGTTGTCACCTTAGGTAATCACGAATTCGATCGTGGCCCTGTTGCACTCAGTCGCGCTCTCAGCGGCGACACTATCGATATTGCTGGCAGCCGTTATCCCACCGAACCATTGCACGTTCCTATCGTCTCGACCAATTTAGATTTCAGTGCTGAACCGTCATTATTCGGTAAAATTCAACGCAGTATCGTTATCGAAAAAAGTGGTGACCAGATCGCCGTTCTCGGTGTGATCACCCCGTTACTGCCTAACATCTCCCTCTGCGGCACGACCATTGAGGTCGATAATTACCTCCCTAGTATTCAAGCAGAGATCGACCGCTTGACTGCTCAGGGGATTAATAAAATCATCCTACTTTCCCATGCGGGTTACGACGTCGATATCACCATGACCAGCCAACTTACTGATGTCGATGTAGTGGTCTGTGGTCACGACCACCCTCTACTCCTGCCCGAATCAGCTTACAGCGATGGTGCGCCATTACACTATTTAGCCGATAAAGTTGTCGCTGACTATCCCAGCGTCAGCAGTGACGTACAGGGCAATCCAGTATTACTTGTCGGCGCATACGAGTGGGGCAAACTACTGGGCCGCATTGATGTCACCTTTGACCAAGCGGGTCACATAATCGATTGGTCAGGTGAGCCTATCGCCATTAACGCTGAGATCGATGCCGATAGCGAACTTGCTGAACAGGTCACTAGCTACAAAGAGCCGATCACAGAATTTAGTGCCGTCATTATTGGTGAGGCCGGAATGTACTTCAATGGCGATCGAAATCCCGGTGTGCGCAGTCAGGAGATGGCGCTAGGAAATTTAGTCAGCGATGCGGTACTCAAAGTGGCTGCCACCTACGATACCGCTGTTGCCTCGATCATCAACAGCGGTGGTCTTCGTACAAGCCTGCCGCAGGATATTGATCCCGCCATCGATCTACCACCCTACAACGTAACCTTTGGTGATGCACTGTCGCTGCTGCCATTCGGTAACACCATCAGCACCATTGATGTAACGGGCTACGAACTTGTCAGCGCCTTGGATAACGGTCTGACATGGGCCTTTGACAGCGAGACGATGACGACTCGATCATCGGGTGCCTTCCCGCAAATTTCGGGTTTACAGCTCACCTATTGCAATGACACCGTTGATGATATGCGTAATCGGATCAACCCACCTGCCCCATGCAACGCAGCTCTTATTGATGGTGGCGTGGTGACCTCGCTACAGGTCGCTGGTGCAGCGGTAAATTTTGCATCAACCTATCGCATTGCAACAAACAATTTTCTCGCCAATGGTGGTGATTACTACCTGTCGTTACAACAGGCGTGCAATCGCCCCGATGGTTACTGTGTCGATAGCGGTATTCTCGCTTTGGATGCTGTGATTGATGAGTTTGATACCTTAGAGCCCGTCATCCGAAGTGATGAGGATAGAATTGTTGCCGAGTGATTTTCGGATGATGTACGGCTAAACTCACTTACCACGCGGGGATGAACAACTCGAACGAGTTTACCTGAAACATAAAAACATTATTAATCATCTTTTCTATTACTGTGAGTGAAACATATGATTTTACAGAGTCTTTTAGGTTTAGTTGTCTTTATTTTTTTAGCATGGCTATTCAGCGAAAACCGCCGCAAGTTTCCCGTAAAACTGGTGTTGATTGGTGTCGGATTACAATTTTTGCTAGCGGCAATACTCTTTAAAATCCCCCTTTTTCAAAAGATTTTCCTGCTGTTAAATCAGGCAGTCATCGCTCTAGAACAATCAACGCAAGCTGGCACCAGCATGGTCTTTGGCTATCTTGGTGGTGGGCCACTGCCGTTTGTGGAACCCTTTGCTGGCAGTGCTTATATTTTAGCCTTTCGCGGCCTACCGATGGTGCTGTTGATCAGTGCCCTGTCGTCGCTGCTGTTTTATTGGCGCATCCTACCGCGTATCGTTAACGGAATGTCCCATCTCCTGCAAAAAACACTCGGTATCGGTGGTGCTGAAGGGGTCGGTGTCGCCGCCAACATCTTTGTCGGCATGATTGAATCTCCCCTACTCATCCGCCCCTATTTGCGCCATCTCAGCCGCAGTGAACTCTTTACCCTCATGACCTGTGGCATGGCAACCATTGCCGGCACGATGATGGCCCTATACGCCACAATTCTGAGTGCTGTGATACCCGATATTACCGGTCATATCCTTACCGCATCGCTGATTAGTGCACCAGCGGCCATTGTTATTGCCAAAATCATGATCCCTGAAACACAAGAGAAAACAGATGGCCAATGGAAAATCGATAGCAACATCAGCAGCAGCATGGATGCCATCGTCCAGGGAACCATTCAAGGGATACAGCTGCTAATCAACATTATCGCGATGATTATTGTCATGGTCGCCCTTGTCCACCTGTGTAATATGATTCTAGGGCTGATCCCCACCGCCAACGAACCAATCAGCTTGCAGCAAATTATGGGAGTTTTTCTCGCTCCAATCACATGGCTTATGGGGATCCCGTGGCATGAGGCCCATATCGCCGGGGAACTATTTGGCACCAAGACCATTATTAACGAATTTATCGCCTACCTCAACATGGCTCAACTGCCTACAGGTGCGCTGAGTGACCGCAGTTTGCGTATTATGAGTTATGCTCTATGTGGTTTCGCAAACCCGGGCAGTGTCGGAATTATGATCGGTGGTTTAAGAGCCATGGCTCCAGAGCGGGGGCACGAGATTGTCGCTCTCGGCTTCAGATCGCTACTCGCTGGCACCTTAGCAACAAGCATGACAGCAACAGTCGCCAGCCTACTACTATAGTTTGCGACAGCAGAGATTACACAGCATGACCAAAGAGTGGTGACACCCAATGCTTCAAATCACTGAAGGGAACAATCATGCACCAGCCAGAGTTTCATTTACGCTTACCCGATTGGCTTATTCAACATCTCAATAAACCGCTGCCAGCATTCATCAGCGACCAGCAAAAGATGGCGTGGGTCATTGAGTTATCGCGACATAATAGTGCTAACGATGGCGGCCCATTTGCCGCTGCGGTATTTGACAGCTCGACCAATGAACTGATCTCAGTCGGGGCCAATCTGGTGATCCCAACAAATTGTTCGGTGATGCATGCTGAGATCGTAGCCCTGATCATGGCCCAACAGAAAACGGGTCGCTACCATCTCGAACAAAACAGCGAGCACAGCTATGAACTGTTTAGCACAACCGAACCCTGCGCCATGTGTATGGGGGCGATCCCTTGGGCGGGAATTTCTCGCCTGGTGTGTGGTGCTCGCGATGAGGATGCTCGAAAGATCGGTTTCGATGAGGGGGATAAACCCGACGATTGGATGAAAAAATTCAGCCAACGCAACATCAGCGTGGTGCGCGACCTGTGTCGTCATGAAGCAACTCAAGTATTAGAGCAATACGCTCAACAACACGGGACGCTGTATTAATCGCAGCAGGGTAGAGAATAGATAGGAGACACAATGAAAGAACTAATTGATCGCTATGGTTTAATTCCGCACCCCGAGGGCGGCTTTTACAAAGAGGTGTACCGCTCTACACAAACGGTTATCTCCAATGCCGTTCACAGTGAAAGACAAGCGCTCACCCATATCTATTTCTTACTGACCAAAGGGCAAGTCAGCCGCTTTCATAAAGTGTGTCACGATGAGATCTGGAACTTTTATGAAGGATCTCCCCTGCGCCTGCTGTCACTTCATGAGGGCAAAATTAGCGAGCAACTTCTCGGTTCTGACACCGGCAACTATGTCGCAATTATCCACGGCGGATCGTATCAAGCCGCTGAATCAACAGGCGACTATAGCTTGGTTGGCTGTAGCGTCGCCCCCGGCTTTGATTTTAACGATTTCAGCTTTTTAAGTGATGATTCGCTGCAGCAGGCGATGATAGCAAATAGCGCACCAGAGCTAAAACGCTTCATCTAATCAATTTTGATCGATCTTCAAGACGGGGAACACGATGGATATTTTTATGGCTGCGGCCATCGACGAAGCAAAAAAAGGGTTAAACGAGGGCGGAATCCCTATTGGCTCGGTGCTTGTTATTGACAACGAAATTGTTGGCAGAGGCCATAATCGCCGGGTGCAGAAAAGTAGCGCCATCCTCCACGCTGAGATGGACTGCCTTGAAAATGCGGGCCGGCTAACGGCCAAAGACTACCGCCGTACCACCCTTTATTCAACCCTCTCGCCGTGTGATATGTGCAGTGGTGCCGTGCTACTCTATGGAATTCCAAAGGTTATCATCGGCGAAAACCAAACGTTTAAGGGTCCCGAAGAATACTTAAAGTCGCGCGGAGTCGAAGTCTCAGTCATCGACAACTCCGAATGCATCGACTTGATGCAATCCTTTATCGAAACTCAACCACAACTGTGGAATGAAGATATTGGTGAATAAGCTACACTTAGAGATTTAATACTGAAAAATATCCACTTATGAACTTAAATAAACTATTCAGCATCCCATCAGTTGGGCTCGCAATCCCCATAGCAAGGGTATTTGTCGCCATGGACGGCGACAATAAGCCCCATGGATGGCCACACTTACAAACAATCGGCGTCCCTTGATATGGGGATTGCGAGCTCAGCACGCTGAATAGTCGCGAACTTAAAACACTGAACCTTGTTAACGAAAACAACAACTCAATAAACACCATGAAACAGAAGGCATAATCGATGGCTAAAAAAAACGCATGTACCTTTAAAGAATGGGTCGCCGTGACGGTATTGATCCTTGTATTAGGATTATTTTCTACCGCTACGGCTCAATCGATTAGCGCGAATAATTCAACAAATCAATTTCCGTTGCGTGCTTTTTATCCATCGGTAAAGACGATCGACACCGAGACCTTACTTCAAATCTATGACGATGCGGTAATCATCGACGTGCGCAGTCAATTTGAATTCGACGTGGTCCGTATCAACAAGGCCAAGAGTCTGCCGTTATCAGCGGGTGGTTTCATCAATGCGCTGGAGCCAGAGCGATCTAGTCACGCACAGATTCCACTTATTTTTTACTGCAATGACCCCTCTTGCGCCAGAGCATTTCGCGCCGCCCTGCTCGCCCAATCAACAGGGTACATAAACGTCTTCGCCTATGATGCCGGCGTGTTCTCTCTGCTTGACGTCGCCCCAGAAAAAATCACCCTGATGCAGACAACTCCGGCGCAGCCCGCGCGGGTCATTACACCTCAGCAGTACCAAAAAGCTCAGCTCGACTTTACGGCTTTTAAAGAAAGAAACTCTTTACTTAATGCCCAGATCATTGATATTCGCGATCTCTATCGTCGCGACCTTGAGCCACGCCTTGAAGGTATCCGTAATATTCCGCTAGAATCTTTTCTCAATGCGGTAACCAACCGGATCTGGACCGAAAAAAAGTTGCTGATTTTTGACCAAAATGGCGAGCAGACACGCTTGCTGCAGTATTTTTTACAGGCTAATGGCTATCCCGACTACGCTTTTTTACAAGGTGGGGTGCAAGCGTTAAACGACGAGGAAATACGGCAAAACCTCACAAGCACCAGCTCCGAGGTCAGCCTGAATCAACAACGGCTATTGCAACTGATCCAGAATCAGCGGCTGCAGCCGCTGGATATTGAAGTGATCATGTTGCTGCTGGGGTCGGTCAGCTTTGAAAACCATGTGGTGATTGAACGTCCACTGGCGTTAAAAAAACTCCAATGTACCGCCAGTCAACTCGAACTGGCAGCCACCCGGTTACAGACTAGCAGTTATCTGCTTTTTAATCAGAGTCGAGAAACACTGGTCTTTCACCTCAACCCACAGCTGGCATGGAAGGGTAAGATGTCAGGAGAACTGTGGAGCAGTCGCGTCAAGGAATTCGACGCTGCGGCCGTAAGATAGGATATCATGAAGCCTTTTTTTAAATATCTAACGTTGCTGCTGGCCTTTGCCATAGTGCAGGCCGGCGACTTACTGATCGTCCAAAGCGCCGCAGCCGGACAACAGGATCTGATCAAAACCAGTCTGATGTTGCAGTGGCTGCCTCAGGCACAGTTTGCTGGTTATTACGTCGCTGCAGAGCAAGGGTTTTACCGCCATCAAGGCCTCGACCTGACGATTCTGGATGGTGGCCCCGATAAAATGGTTTCAAAATATCTCGATTCCGGTCAAGTCGACTTCGGCACCATGTTTCTCGCCACCGCACTGGAACGCCGGGCGGCGGGAATGCCGCTGGTCAACACCGGCCAGATTGTTCAGCATTCGAACCTGATGCTTATTACCAGAGCCGGAAGCGGCATCAAAAGTATCGCAGATCTTGACCAGAAAAAAGTGTCGCTGTGGGCCAATGAGTTCCAAATTCAACCGCGAATGCTGTTTCAACATCTTGGCATTGATGTCACTGTCGTCTCTCAGGCCAGTTCGTTAAACCTGTTCCTGCGTGGCGCCGTCGCTGCGACCAGCGGTATGTGGTACAACGAATACCACACCCTGCTGGTATCGGGAGTGCGTCAAGAGGAACTCAAGCCATTCTTTTTTCGTGACACCCCCTACGATTTTCCTGAGGATGGCATCTATTGCTTGGAAAAAACATTCAACGAAAATCCGGCGGCGGCTGAGGCCATTTTAAAGGCGACGGTGGCCGGCTGGGAATATGCGTTTAAGCATGAAGAGGAAGCTCTCGACATTGTCGTTAAACGGATGAGGGAAGCTAAGTTGCCAATCAACAGGGTTCATCAACGCTGGATGCTCAACCGGATGCGTGACATCCTGTTCAACGATGGCCAACAGTTGACAAACACCACTCTCAACCCGCAGACGTTTCAGCAAGTAATGATGCAACTTTTAGACAGCACAGTGATTCAATCGACCGTGGATTATGACACCTTTTACCGAGGGCCAGCCCAATGATTAAAAACAGTCTGACCGTCAAACTGACCGCCCTTGTCCTCGGCTTTTCAACGCTGATTTTAGGTGCGGTGCTGATCAACAGTTATCTGTTTTCGAAGACAGTTATCGTCGAGCAGGCCGAAGAACAAAGCCGCACCCGCGGCCGCGAGGTTGCCAATCAGCTGGCGGCGTTAATCAAACCGGTAGAGCAGGCCGCCCACGACATTGCCCTGACCATGGAAGATAGCTCGCTAACCGGCCAGGAGATCGAAGCACTGACCGGGCGGATTGTTGAAAGCAATAGCGATGTCTTCGCCATGGCGATCGCCTTTGAGCCTTACACCTTTTCTTACGACACGTTGTTTTTTGCCCCCTACAGCTACCGCGACCACGACGAGATTAAGCTCACCCAGCTCGGTGGCCCCAATTACCGCTATTTTTACATGGACTGGTATCAACTGTGTAAAGAACTGGAGCAATCGCTCTGGTCTGAACCCTACTACGACACTGAGGCGTCAGGAGTGCTGATGGTCACCTACTCCACCCCCTTTTACCGGATGGATCAAGGGACTAAACGCTTTGCTGGGGTGGTAACCGTTGATATCACTCTCGACTGGCTGCAAGCCATGATCACCAAACACCAGCTTTATGATAGCGGCTACGCCCTCGTGCTCAGCCGCAACGGCACCTACATCGCCCATCCAATAGAGCGCCTGATAGCGAATGAGACGGTTTTCTCCCTCGCTGAAGGACTGGGCGATCAGGAGATGTGGGAGATCGGCCGCAAGATGATCGAAGGGCAGACCGGCTTTATGCAGCGACCCAGCGTGCGCGGCGGCATACCGAGTTTTTTACTTTACATGCCGCTGCCCGTTGGCGGTTGGTCACTGGCCTTTCTCTTCCCTACCGATGAGGTGCTTAAGGAAGCGCACGAGCTGACCCGCAACACCCTGATTATTGGCGTAGTTGGATTTTTACTGCTCACTCTAGCCGTGCTAATGATCTCTAATCGTGTCACCAAACCAGTGCGTGACCTTGCCGATGCTGCCCTAGAGATCGCCGATGGCAACCTCGACGCCGTCTTGCCCAGCAGCCAATCGGGCGATGAAGTTGGGCGATTGACAAACTCGTTCAATCATATGCAAAAATCATTGAAGGAGTTTATCACCAATCTGAAGCAAACCACCGCCCACAAGGAGCGCATCGAGTCCGAACTACGTATCGCTCGCGAAATCCAGATAGGGATACTGCCTAAGCTGTTTCCAGCGTTTCCCAACCAAGATGAATTTGATATTTTTGCCAGCCTAGAATCGGCCAAGGAGGTCGGCGGTGATCTCTACGATTTCTTTTTTATCGACAAGGATCGCTTCTGCTTTCTCGTTGGCGATGTTTCCGGTAAAGGGGTGCCCGCCGCATTTTTCATGGCGATCACTAAAACCCTGATCAAGGTCGTTGCAGAACGGGAAAAAGTGCCTCATCTGATCATGGAAAAGGTCAACAACGATTTGGCCGAGGACAACGAGTCGTGCATGTTCGTCACCCTGTTTCTGGCTATTTTGGATATTCGCACGGGTGAAGTCAACTACTGCAATGCCGGACATAATCCACCGATCCTGTGCACAGCCGATCAGGTCGCATATCTGCAATCGATGAACGAACCCATCGCCGGTGCCATGCCTGAGGTCAGCTACAGTACCCAACAACTAACATTGGCACCAGGAGACACTTTATTCCTCTACACCGACGGTGTAACGGAAGCAATGAACCATGAGCAAGAGCTTTATTCTGATGAACGACTGCTCGAATTTATGAACCAGACAAAAACAGCGAGCACCACGGATATAATTGATCAGGTCAACCACTCTGTCGCTAAATTTGCCGACGGTGCCGAGCAATCCGATGATATCACCATGCTGGCATTGACCTATACTGCAACTCAACAAAGGACCTAAAATGGATTTTAACAACACTAAAATGGGCGATTACTACGTTGTCGATGTCGCAGGACGACTCGACGCAACCACTTCAAGCGAATTTGAACAACAATGTGACATCTGGATGGAGGCCGAAGAGTATCAGATTTTAATTGATATGAGCGCGGTAGAATACATCAGTTCTGCGGGGCTACGCGGCATACTGACCTCAGCCAAGAAAATCAAAGGTAAGGCGGGCAACATTCGCTTTTGCGGCCTACAGGGGATGGTGGCCGATGTTTTTAAAATGTCTGGATTTGCTGCCATGTTCCAGATCTTTGACAACAAAGAACAGGCCATCAATGGCTGAGAACTCCCAGAACGCAACCATGCGTATTGCCGCTGAGCTTGCATCGCTTGAACCACTACAGGAGTTTGTTCGCGAACAAGCGCACGCGTTGGCCCTACCCGAAGAGTACCACCTCAAGTTAGAGTTGGTGATGGAAGAACTGGTGGTCAATGTGTTCAGCTATGCCTATCCAGACCATATCGGTGATATCGAGGTTGAATGCTATCTGCGTCAAGACCAGCCCAAGTTCTGTGTCACCATTCGCGACTGGGGTGCTGCATTCAATCCACTGGATCAAGCCCCCCCCGATACCCAATTAAGCTGCGAAGAGCGGCAAATCGGTGGGCTGGGGATTTTTCTGGCCAAAGAAATGACCGACAGCCTCAGCTATCAGTATACTGGAGCAACCAATGAGGTTACTTTCTGCTTCAATCTGTCATAAAGTGACCCGACAAATTAAGCACACTTAGGGATTAAGCACTGATACGTATCCACTTTAAACGATACGATGTCAGATACTTGGAACGCCCTGTTAACCGAGTCCAGAATTATCACAATAAAGCCCCGCCAAACGTTGAGTTTGGCGGGGCTTTATTGTTAAAACTATACGGTTAAGGCTATTTTAGAACTCAAAGCGAACTTTACCGGTAAAACTATGAGCGTCGAAGTCTTGACGACCTGAATAGTCATAACCTAAACGCAAGCTGACGTTTTGCTCACCAATACTGGCGATGGTAAGCGCAGCACCAAGATCCCAACTGGTTTCAGCGGGCTCAACCCCTTTGGTGACAAAGGCTGTGCTGCCACCGACGAAGTTGGCAGTACTGATAATACGATCATTTTCTAGGTCGTAATTCACCATGCCACTAACTTCAGGAGTAATGGTTCCCCAATTGCGTTGGAACTCTTTTTGGACCTGAGCACCAAGCCCTGCGCTACAAACACTGTAATCCTGTGAATCAACATGAAGAGCGAGGTCACCACTACCAGTTTCGCTGTAGCTATCGTACTCTTTAACGGAGTACTGCATGGCCAGTAATGGATTAATCTGCCAGCCTTGTTGGTTAAACTTCAGCCCCATCTCAACCTTAGCGTTGTAACTATTACTGTCGTAATCACTCTGGTAGACATCACTACCAACATTGCGGTTGCCATCGACGCTACCGAAGCCAGCTGAAACAATTGCTTCACCGTACCATGCGCCACCGTCGTAACTGCTATAAAGGCTGAACAGGTTATCGCTCATATCAAAGTCGGCACTGTTGTCGTCAGCGTCGGCATCGGTGGTGCCACGGGTGTAAGCAAAACCGAAAACGGTATCGCCAAATTCATGGTCGAGGCCGATAGTCAGCCCGGTGCTGTCGGCGTCAAATCCGCTGGCGCCATCGCGCTGATCTTGTTCCGTTTCGCTAAAGCGGATGCTAAACCACATGCCACTGTTGGCAGCCACCTGATCGCCACTGTTAAGCCCCATCAGCGCGCCAAGGCGGTTGCCAATGTTGAAGCTTGAGGTGCCGAGGGTTTGACTCATACCAGCAACAAATGCACCATTGACGTTGGGAGTCCACTCGTCTGGATCCGTTACAAGGGTGAATTTTTCATCAGCCATAGCGGCATGAAATGCCGCAGTGGCGTTGGTTGACAGTCCAGCTTGTTCAGGAGTCAGCAATTGTGCTTTAACAATCAGATGATTGGCATCTGAATCATCATCCCAGCTCAAACTCAACAGCGATGATTGATCTTGCGTGGTCAAGTTCAGTTGTTGTTGATCCCAGTCACCCTCATCTGCAATCAACAACGGTTGACTGACAGATTCGCCATAAGTGCTGAACGGAATATAATCGGTTGAGTTAATTTGAAAGGTTGTGCCCGGATCAAGGGTTGCACTGATTAAGGAATAATAGGAATCCATCTGTGGGAGGAACGCTACAGAACTCAAATCTACCTGCAATACCCCCGTTGATCCGTTATGTAAGGCTCCAGCCATGATTGCCCCAGAAATGGTTCCTTGATTATTGATTTGCCCACCGCCCATGAAGTTTAAAACTGCAATATTACCGGCAATTGAGGAGCTCGAATCAATATTGATTTCCACATCTCCCATCGTCAGTAAAGCGGCTCCAATTTCACTGTATTCATCGCTGCCCTCGTAGCTCACCCGACTACCGTTGACCAGGTCAACACGATAAACACTCTCTTGCCCCATATTAAAGGCTATAACACCGGCAGACAAGAACCCCCCAGAGGCATTAACATCAACGCTTGAGTTGTCTAACAGCAGTGCGCCACCGTTATCAGACATAACAGCGATCCCCATAGCCGAAGCATCAGTTTTCCCTTCAAGACTGGTGGTTGTTGCCTGTGCGGAAACCTTCACAGCAGAATCATGCAGTTCTAAAGACGGCTCGCTAATATCTTGCTCACTAGCGACATAATCCATGATAATTCCCACAACTTGAACCTCACTATCATTCTCAGACAGTGCCGTAGCTGAAACATCAACGATTGAGCTGTTTAGAATCAGTGCATCACCACTAGCAAACTGAACTTCGATCCCCCCGGCCGATACAAAAGTTTCCCCTTCAGGACTGGTGGTTGTCGCCTGTGCTGAAACCTTCACAGCAGAATCATGCAGTTGTAAAGATGGCTCACCACCATCTTGCACACTAACGATAGTGTGCATCAAGATTCCTGAAACATGAATCTCACTTGAATCTTCAGACTGTGCCGTAGTCGCAACCTCCACCGTTGAATTCTGCAAAGAAACGGCGGTTGTTGATTGTCGATCTTCATCTAAAGGGTTGGGATCAATAACGATACCACTGAGCATATATTGATCATAGAAGTCATCTTCATCACTTTCATCAGCAACATTTCCAGTACCAATACTCGCGCTACTTTCACCGTTAACAGACTGAGCTGTTGCCTCGGCGGTCACTTTAAGAGTGGAGTCGATCACGTTCAGCGTTGCGCTTTCATAATTGAAAAGTGCCACCGCACTGGGCACGGCACCATCGCCAAAATCAATAATGGCGCTAGAGCCGCCGCCACCCGACTGAATCGCATTTGCTGTCATTTCTGCGACAATACTCGAATTGTTTATATCAATGTTGATCTCTTTACCTGCTTTTGCCGACATTGTCGATGCGAGAGCAACGGCGTTAGCGGTCTCATCATCGGTACGCTCTTCGACTGCAGTTGCCACAGCCGTAAGTAGTGATTTCTCAGCAATAGTAATATCACTCTGCTCTAATTCAACGGCAATTACACCTGTTGCGGCATCCGCTGCGCTAGCACGAGATAGAATCAAAGAACCTGCTGTGGACTCAAATGTGAAGCTACTGCCAGCAAGATCAGACTGGGCATAAACCCCTACGGCGAGGGCATCACTATCAATCCCTTGAGCGGTTGCGCTACTAGAAAGTTTTGACTGACCGTCAATATTGAAAATAGTTTGATTATTATCTGTAAAGGTAGACCCATAACTTTTAGCGATCGATTCGTCCCCTTCTGCTTCGGTGACCACCTCGATTTTCGCCTCGGAAATCAGATCAACAGCTACTTGGTCGCTGCCATTCGCATAAAGCCCCCAACTGCTGGCCTCGGCCTGAATACCTGTTGTAGTGTTAGTTACCAGCAACTGTGAATCTTCCTGTAGTAGAATGGACAGGTCATCGACATTGAAACTTTCAACACCAGAAGCCCACGGATTCGGCTCAAGACCATCAGCTAACTGTGTCGCCACCAGTTTTGAACTACTTGAAAGGGCGATGTTAGCCGTGCCGACATCGTAGATTTCAATGGCCGTTGGATCGACATAGGAACATTCGCCGCTGGCAACCCCCGTCGCCTGCACTATCGAACCGTTTGCCAAGCTAATCGTCGCCATCTCAGCTTCGCCAATTTCAATACCAGTCGCTGAATTCTCTGTATCAAGAGCCCCTTGCGTGTCAACCTTAATTGAAGAACCATTATCTAACGCTACAGCTGCCGTCGTAACATCACGCATCTCAACACCAAAAAGATCCAGATCGGAATCGACACTCTCACCAAAGATATGGAGAACCGAGCCTTGATCAAGGCTTACGCTGCCTGTAACGCCAGCGCCTAGGGACTCAAACAATACGCCAAGAGTATAGGGATTCACACTACTCCATTCAGATTCAAGGAGTGTCGCGTTATTCAACTCTAGAGGGTTACCCAGTTCCGATAACGGCGAATACGTTTCATTGATGTTCGGTCCCGCATAAACGACGCTAGCATCAGACGATGGCGTACTAGAAAAAACCAAACTTGCAGGTAAAATAACCGTCGCTACAACCAAGAACAAACAACCAATTCCTCTTTTCAACATTTTGGAACCTCCGAGTTATTCAAATACATAAAACTTAAATGCGACAGTAACATCTCATCGACTTACCTAAACAAGATTCTAATGTATACTATTTATAATATAAAAGCATTTACATTTACTTGATTGATTGCCATTAAGTGTAGATAAGGCGATAACCAGAACAAAGGCTCACTCGAATATCATCAACTGGCAATTAGCCCAAAGTTCGTAGTCACTCAATAATCCCGAACGATTAAGCATCCTTTAGCACACTGCAATAAAAGGCCCTCAAAGGGAGCATAGAATCCTAATCAAGCGTCCCTGTTATTTAATCTTAAGATATGATATGTCTTCAAAATATAAAATATTTTGTACAGACATCATTCTTGATGCTGTCCCAAAAAGAACAGGAACTGACCATGGCTAACGCTCCACGATTCCTCGACAAACTTGTTAATATGACAGCTATCCATGATTTAGAACTTATGGAGTACAGCCTGTTGAAAACACTTGAGGAATTCATTCGGCCACAGGAACTGCTCATCTTAAAATTTGATAGAAATGGCGTTGCTAACTATCAATTGACGTTAAAAAAAGACAAGTATGAAATCATTTGGGAAGAGATCGTAATTTCAGATGAGATTCAGGCTGGCATTGAAATTGTCAGTCGAACCAAACAGCCTTTTAGTCGCAAACTCGATTCAGCCACCCTACTAACTGTTTGGCACATTCTTCAACCAAAGTCGCAAGAAGTATTCCTCGTCACGACAACAAAAGACAGATTGAACACCCTAGATACACACATGATTAATGGCCTACTTGGGATCTACCGCAATTTCTATGCAGTACTCAGTGATTCTCAACTGGACATGCTGACAGGGCTACCCAACAGGAAAACATTCGATGAAACTATAAACAAAATATCTCTCAACCGCCCACTGGCAACAGAGAATGTGCCAATAAATCGAAGAACCGATCTAAACGGAGAAGATGCCAAATTCTGGTTAGGAATGGCTGACATCGATAACTTTAAGCGAATCAACGATAATTGGGGCCACCTGTATGGCGACGAGGTACTCCTGTTAACCTCTCAACTGATGCAGGCTCATTTCAGAGAGAATGACTACTTGTTCCGCTTCGGTGGCGAAGAATTTGTCATTATTCTCAGCGCTCCAACTGAAGAAAAAGCCTTGATAGCCTTTGATCGCTTCCGTGTTGCAATGGAAGAGTATCCGTTCCCACAAGTCGGTCAAGTCACGGTCAGTATCGGTGTCATAAAAATGGATCCCAGCATATTTACTGCCACCCTGTTAGATCATGCGGACAAAGCTCTGTACTACGCAAAAAATAATGGCCGTAATAAAATCTGTAATTATGGCGAACTTCTTGAAAAGGGACTGGTCGAGGAAAAAGAGATTATTTCAGGAGAAATCGAATTTTTCTGATGCCCACTTCATGTTGAAGATTTGTCATTGATAGAACAACAAAGGCTCAGGATATTCACATCGTGGCCATTTTTCATATTGCGTTATAACTCAACTATATAGGGCAGAACCGTGAGGTTCTGCCCTTTTTGTATCTTACAAAACGAAATGGTTAATCATCATTTAACAAAGATTTAAACTCCGGGAAAAAACTCGAAAGAAAAGCCAAACACGCCTTAACAGCATTCTCTGGATCAAGACAGCCCGGTGAAATCAGATAGTTCAGCCAAAAACCATCAATCATTGATGTCAGAGTGACTGAAATTTCCTTAAGACTCATGCCATTGACACGCTCCGCGCCAGCGGACAACTGGCGTAACACCCCCGCCACCTCAGCTTCATACTCACGGTCAATACTGGCACAGATCTCCAAATAAGTTTCCCGCTGCGGGGCCACGCCCCAAAATGCCATCCACACCGCGACTTTGCGATGATCAGCAATCGGTGGCGTCAACAACGTTTCAATCAAGATATGTAATCGCTGAACTGGACTTTCATCAACATCAGCCACGGCACTGCGCCATGCTCGTTCATGCTCGTGATAGAGCATGCGCAGCACCTCAAGCATCAACAGCTCTTTAGTCTCGAAGTGATAATTACTAATCCCCCGCGATAATCCAGTCCGCTCTGCCACTTTGCCCAGTGTCACTCCTGATAGTCCCTGTTCGGCAATCAGATCGATAGTGGCATCCAAGAGTTTTTGCCGAGTAAGTTGTTTCTGCTCAGCACGACTAAGGGTTGGTGATGTTGACATAACTTCAGCTCCATAAGGGGGGGGAGAAATCCATAGGGGGAAAAAACAGATTTTAGTAAGGGGTTGACACTATCACTGAACAGCTGTACAGTCAAAACAGTTTCACTGTATGAACGTTCAGCCAGCGACACTATTAACACAGGAAGGTATAAAATGAAGCCCACCCTCAGCCCAACCACCAACGCCACCATCGGCATACTATTCGTATGTTTAATATGGGGCGTCGAATTTGTCCTGATCCACAATGCCATTCAATTTCTGGAGCCACACAGCTTTAACGTATTACGTTTCGGCATAGCGGCCCTCACTCTGGCCGTCTATTTAGGGGGTAAGACCCTTTTCTCATCGGCCAAGGCAACGCCCCAGCCACCGACGACTTCACTGAGCCGAATGTTGATCTTCCGTGGTGCGATTCTTGGATTAATACTCTACCTCGCTTTCACTCTGCAAACCTTCGGTTTGATGTACACCAGCGTCTCTAATAGTAGCTTCATCACCAGTCTCAACATCACTCTAGTTCCAGTGTTTGCGTTTGTACTGCTGAAAGATCGCCTCCACTGGCTAACCATAGGTGGTGTGTCCATCGCCACGTTAGGGCTTTACTTTTTAACCTCCGGTGGCGATACGCCATTTAACCTCGGCGACGGATTAACCTTTCTCTGTGCCATCATGTTTGCCCTGCACATCATCTTCACCGGCAAACACAGCCGCAACCATGCCACGTTACCGTTAACAGTGGTTCAGCTGTCAACAGTCGCCATTCTCAGTCTGATTTCGGCTCTGATCTTTGAGGATTGGCGGCAGATGCTCAACGTCAACTTGCTGCTCGAACCGACCCTATTGTTTGCCATCGTCTTTGTCGCCTTTTTAGGAACCGCTGTCGCCATCACGGTGCAAACGAAAGCCCAGGGCTATCTCAGCGATACCCGCGTGGCATTGATCTTTGCCTTGGAACCGGTATTTGCTGCCATCGCCGCCTATCTGGTGTTAGGTGAAACCCTGCCCGCTGCTGCCGGATTTGGTGCCGTGATGATCATCAGCGGCGTGATTCTGGCGCAACTACCGCCATCAACCGTAGATGAAGCAACAGTAAAAGAGGCTAACGCAGTCACAGAAAACTAAATCGACACCTCTTAGTTGATTGATCGCAACGAAGACACCCTGCAAAATGCAACCCAAGCATGGATCAAATGCGCTGTCTTCAGACTGCTTCAAGGATCAGAGGTAATTCAATCCATAGAATTTCAAAAACCAGTTCCAAAGCCAAAGTACTTACGTAATCAACTGTGGTCGGCGTTTGCCATTTGTGCCCTTCATGCCCCATTGTACCAAATTGGCACCCCTGTCCCACTATAATCATCATCTGTCACCCCTCTTTGCAACCATATTGTTTATATCCGTTTTTAAATGGCTGATATTGTTTAGCTTTCAAGCGAATGCTATTTTTTTATGCAAATTGGCCGCAACCTTGCAGCACCTATAAACGTAGCCGTATACAATAGAACCATGTTTTAGGAAAGTGGCTGTCATTGTGTGTAAAAAATATTTATCACAACAATAGGTCAGCATCCGCCAAAACAACGCGAATATGAGTTGGGCATACACCTGACGAGTCAAGCATGATGTGAACGGGACGTTTATGAAATACAAAAACCAATAGGTGAAGTCAGAAAAACCTGCAATATATCGACAAAGGCACTTCACTACTATAACAAACTCGGCCTTATAAACTCCGAAAGAGACGATATCAACAACTATCGATATTACTCAAAAGAATCGTTTTTAGCCGTACCAGTAATTTAAATACTACAAACAGGTGGGATTAACCCTAGATGAAATGAGAGGATTCATCGAAGGTAAAGTAGACGTTGAACATTCCATTTACAATGCCGTTAAAAGATCATTCAATCTGTAATTATTTAGAAAGGGCACTCGTTATGCTCAACAATTTCAAACTAAAGTATAAACTGCCACTAGTTATCTGCGGTTTATCTTTTTTGACACTAATCGCAATCTTAGTTCCAAACGTGATTGAAACCCGTACGGTAGCGCAAGAACAGGCCATAGAAACCGCCCGTGAGTCAGCTTGGCGCTATGCTAATCAGATTGAGATAGAGCTGGAACGAGCTATGGAAATATCGCGCTCTGTTGCTTCCCTTGCTCAAGGGGCATCCCGCTTACCCAATCCTGACCGTAGTGCGGTAATTAAACAGATCAAAACTATCGTTGAACATGACAGTCTGGTTTTTGGTGCCTGCACCGATTGGGAGCCAAACGCTTTTGATGGCAACGATGCTAATTTCATCAATACTCCGATGCACAATGCCAAAGGTCACTTTATCCCATACTTCTATAAGGTTGACGGAAAAGTTATCCAGGAACCATTGACTGGCGATTACCATAGTGATGAATACTATTCGTTGGCAAAAAACACCCTTGATGAACAGCTCCTTAATCCATATAGCTATGAAGCTGGTGGTAAAACCTACCTGATGACCACCCTCAGTGTGCCTATCATTGAAAACGGTATTTTTAAAGGAATTGGCACTACCGATCTTTTGCTCGATCAGATAGCTGAATTTGCCAGCACCATCAGGCCCTATCAGGGAAAGTATGGTTATGCCGGTATCATCTCCTACAACAACACTTTTATTGCCAATCCTAAAGAGGAACTGATTGGCCAAAAGTTAACCCCAAATGAGAACTACCGGAACGCTTTGGACGCAAATCGGGTGGCACAAGATGGGGTTGGTTTTTTCGATACCAACGTAAGTACGGGAGAGATGTCATACAAATTTTTTGCCCCGATTGTCGTTGGCAAAGCTAAAACACCGTGGTCGTTCTTTGTCGTTATCCCTATGGACGCAGTCATGGCACCAGCTAAAGCTGCTATGTGGCAAAGTGTTTGGCTTGGAATAATCGTACTAGTTATTGCCACACTCCTTGGTGTTGGGTTGGCCAACGGAATTGTTAAACCACTTACCAGAACGATACGCCATCTGCTTAAAATTGCTGAAGATGGCGATATCTCTCGTGAAGTTCCGCCAAATTTCATTAGCCGTCAAGATGAGATCGGTGACTTGGCACGGGGAATCGAAGCACTCACCAAGTCGCAACGTGCCGAAGCTGAAGCTGTTGGAGCAATGGCTAACGGTAAGTGGGACATTAGCCTTCCTGAACGTTCCGATCAAGACGTGATCTTTAAAGCGATCAACCAGATGATTGAAAGCGTCAATATTGCCTTAAATCAAGTACAAACAAGTTCCAATCAGGTTTTATCTGGTTCTGATCAGGTATCCGAGTCTGCTCAATCCCTTTCACAGGGAGTTACCGAATCAGCAGCGTCGCTTGAAGAAATTTCAGCATCTCTAAGTGAGATGTCAAGCCAGACTGAGCACAACGCTGACAACGCAAATCAGGTCAACACCCTTTCGAGTGAAGCGAAGCGGGCGAGCGAAGAGGGAAAAACGTGTATGGAGCAGATGGTCGCGGCCATGGGCGAAATTAGC
>LGOV01001412.1_pt1 | contig 19469 bp, 12 predicted proteins | sample 469881 | NCBI WGS metagenome assembly LGOV01 (sample SAMN03857199, study PRJNA290197) | marine sediment metagenome | biome: marine cold seep biome; feature: cold seep; material: marine sediment; isolation source: sample #5579, elevator 3A push core 41 containing 12 cm of sediment... ...
ATAACGATTCTTTGACGCATACCACCAGAAAACTGGAATGGATACTGTGTAAAACGTTGTTCAGGATTATCGATCCCTACTTCAATCATTATTTTAATTGCTCTTTCGCGAGCTTCTTTTTTTGTAACTTTTTTATAACGTTTCAAGTTTTCACGTTTTGTTGCAATTTCTAGTTTTAATTCTGCTTTTTCTTCATTACTTGCACTACTCATTTTTCCTTTAAGAGCTTGAACTTCTTCACTAACACGAGCTTTTTCAGTATTCCATTCAAGTTTAATTGCAGCACTAGCTTTTTTCTTAGCTTCAGCAAATGCTTTTTTAGCAATAGGCATCTCTAATTTAATTTCAGCAAATCTTTGCGTTTTACTTTCTGCTAATTGTACTAAATCAAATTCAGCTTCCCCTGCTTTTACTTCTGCTCTTTGTTCCTTGTATTCTTTATTTAATCTAATTATTTCACGTTTTAGTGAGATAACTTTTGCACGTTCTGCTTGGAACATACTTTTACGTTTATTATCTAAATGTTTCCCATTAAGAATCATTCCTTCAGTAATTTGTTGTCCAATTCTCATAATTGGATTTAAACTACTCATCGGATCTTGGAAAATCATTCCAATTCTGTTACCACGGATTTCATGGAAATGTTCTTCATCTACTTGAGTTAAATCTTCACCTTCATACATGATTTTTCCATCATCAATCATACCATTACCAGCAAGAATACCCATAATTGCACGACTTGTAACACTTTTACCACTTCCAGATTCACCAACAACTGCTAAAGTTTCTCCTTCTTTTAAATCAAAAGATACTCCTCTAACTGCGCGAACTAAACCTTGTGTAGTCTTGAAAGATATTGTTAAATCTTCAACGATTAATTTACTCTTTGCCATTATTCAGACCCCCTTAAAGCTGGATTAAACGCATCTCTAAGAGCGTTACCGAACATATTAAATGTTATCATCAGTATTGAAATAAGGATTGCTGGATAAATAGTTAAATGAGGATGATCTAATAAATACATACGTCCATCAGATAATAAAACTCCAACACTTACTCCACTAAATTCAATTCCAAATACATTAAATTTTTGTCCATGTCCAATACCAAATCCTAAGAATGATATTGTTGATTCAGCAAAAATTGCACCTGGTATCATTAATACACTTGATGTAATAATCGTACCGATACCATTTGGTAAAATATGTCTAAATATTAATCTACTATCTTTAGCTCCAAGTGTTCTTGCAGCAAGAACATATTCACGTCCTTTATAACGATAGAACTGTGTTCTTGTTACAGCTTGAGGTCCAATCCATCCCGATACAATTAATATCAAGATCAAGGTCTGGACTCCCGGTCCAAAGAAGGACACGAAAATACTTAGAGTAACAAGCCACGGTATACGACCAATAACTTCCGTAATACGTTGTAAAATTAAATCGACAGTACCACCATAATAACCACTAATAGCACCATATACAACACCTACAGATACATTAATCATTGCTACAACTAGACCAATCATTAACGACGTTCTTGTTGCAACCCATAATAATGTAAATAAGTCACGACCATTTAAATCAGTTCCAAAGAAATAATAAGGAATTTCTTCATAGCCTTTATATAATTGATAATTAAGTATTGTTTCAAATGAATAATACTCAACACCTTCTACTACTACAGACTCAGTTTGTTTAAATACTTGTTCAACTGGACATCCTTCTTCGAATACCCATCCGTTAGGATAGTTCTCAGTATCAGGATGTGGAGAAGAAACACATTGTGGATTTTCATCCATAATTAAATTATATTCACTTGCAGGCATGAAACGATAATGTGATCCAAATGCTGATACATAATTTATAAATGTAAAGTCAGCCATACGAATTTGTCCATGAGATCTTACATATAAACCTGCTCCATCATCATCTGAACTAATAGTATATTGTGATAATTCATATCCATTTTCATAGAATATTGGATCAACTTGACTATCATCATAAACAGCAACACTATTAATTGCTACTTTATCAGTTCTTTCAGTTGAAACTAATTCAATTTTAATTTGTGTTACCATTGGGAAAATTAAATCAGGAAATAATGCAAATGGATCTATTGTTAAAATTCCTGCTACATCCGTAGTCCCAATAATTGTGTAAGGATCCGTAAATGAAGGTTTAACATAAATATTTACTACTGAATTATGTTCATTAGTAAATTCAAATATATCAATTTCAATAGATGGATTTTTTGTTTTAGTTAAAGTCATATACTCTTCAGAAACAATTGATACGTGTGTCGCACCAGCATCTACAGATAGTATATTTTCACCATCTTGACATAGTGGGTCACGATCAGTACAATCAACATAATAGTTAATCAGTGAATCCATATCAATTTCTTTTACTTGATAAGTAATTGGTAATCCTAGTCCTGTTTCAGGGTCGATTGTTGTTAAATCAACAGGTATATTCTCTTTTTGACTAGTTCCTTCATACATTCCCCAGTTTTCCAAGATAGGAATTTTTGGAGGTAAAAATGCTAATTCTGCTTCTAATACTTCAAAGTTTTTTGGACTAAAAATCGGAATTAAAATTGTTCCTAAAATAATCAATCCTAATATAGATGAAGCAATAACGTTAGTTCTATTTTTACTAAAACGAATCATCGCATCTTTGAAATACCCGATCGGTTTAGTCTCAAATTTCTTATCATATATTTTTGAATCTGCTTGCACAAATTCAAAATCTGAAGGCTGGAGATTTCTTTTTTCTTCGTTCATTATCTTCTTGCCCCCATTCTAATACGTGGATCAACAATACCATATGATAAATCCACCAGTAACACGGCGAATAAACTAATAATCGTATAGAATGCTGTAATACCCAGTACTAAGTTAAAGTCATATTGGCCCTCGGTCATCGCATCTAAGTAAATTAGACCTGTACCTGGGATACCATAAATCTTTTCAATAATTACCGATCCACTCAATAAGAATACAAATGATCCAATAATACCAGGAACTAATGGTACCATTGAGTTTCTCATTGCATGTCTAATAACAGCTTGTGTTCTTGTTAGACCTTTGGTTCTTGCTAACAATAAGAATTCTGAAGTTAGTACCTCAGTTAATTCCGCACGAGTTGTTCTTGTCAATCCAGCAATTGCACCGAATGATAATCCAAGCACCGGTAAAATTAATGCTTTTAGTTGAACTGAAGTTGCTAAGAACGATGGCGGCCATTGATCAGGAACCCATTGAAGCTGGAATCCAAAAACCATTACCATCATGGTCATAACAACAAAACTTGGCACCGATATAAAGAACATAACCAGTAAAGAAATCATGTTATCTAGCCAACTATTTTTATATAATGCAGCAATAATACCTAAAATAAATCCAATTGGTATATAGAAAAATAGAGCAATTAAATTTAATTTCAAGGTTGTCGCAATACGACTATTCCCTGAATAAGTACCATCCGCATTTTTTCCTATTAATACGTCAAAAACGGCAGTATTAGGCTTAACGCGTGTTGAATACCCCCAATTCCAATCAGTTATGATATTTCCTACCCAACGGAAATATTGATGTGAAAGTGGTACTGGTTCATAAGCCCAGTATTTTTCTGGATTTAATACGTCATCTGGCTTGTAATAACACTTACTACACTCCACAGTGTTTGTCTCGATTGCTGTAGTAATTGCAGCTACTTCTGCAGCCTCTTCAACAACTCGAACCGTCATATATCCATCCGTAACTTGACGAGCGTAATAAATACTCTTCTCATCTTCAGTCGGAGGTGGATACTCTGGAGCGATTTTAAGCAATACAAAGTTTAGTGACAGAATGATCGAAATAATTATTAAAATCCAAATTGTTCTGACTACAATATATCTACCCATAATTTATCAGTATAGTGACTAAGTCACCATACACTCCTTTCTAAAATCTATATATAATACTCTTAATTTCTTTATAGTTCTTAACAATATTTTTGATATTTCTCAATAAACCTCTTATAGGTAACGTTATTGTCACAAATCTAAAGCTAAAAAGAAATCAAAAGTTAGTTTGCAAATTTATGTTTTGAAACAATTTTCATAGTGAAAAAATAAAATATAGCCTATTATAAAAATTTTTAAGATTACAGAGTCATACCTATAACAGGTACGACTCTTTTTAATCTTAAAATTGTTTTGTTAAACATATAACAAGCAAACCATCTATTATTGCAAGATGGTTTGCAAGTTTATATTACTTTGTTAATCTCTTACTTTAATTTAAGATTTTTTTATGTAGCAGGTACAGGTGTTGCATCTGTAGTAACGTCTAATTCAAATTCTACAGCGTCACTCATAGTTACAACTACTGTATAATTAGTTTCTTCAGTTAAACCTGATACATCGTAAGTACCATCAGCGTTATCAACGATAGTTACAGTAGCAGTAACATCAACCATAACAGTATCAGTTAAATCGTCTGTAGTTGTAAGGTCTAATTGTTCTTCCCAAACAGCAACAGTTCCGATAGTTGCAACAGCATCAGTTTCTAGATAAACGTCTAAAACGAATGAAGTATCAGTAACAGTAAAGTCATCAGTAGCGTCATCTGGAGTACCATTGTCATCAACAACTAATGTAAGATCAGCTTCACCATAAGTGCTGAATGATCTGTAAGTAGTAAATGCATCACTTGTAAGTACTTCAAGAACGAACCAACCACTTTGTTCTAATCCTGAGATAGTCCATGTTTGTGGAACAGATTCATCAATATCAGTAGTTAATGCATTATCTAAGACAGCAGGTGTAATAACTATTGTTACAGTAGCAGTAATTTCAACCATAATAGTATCAGTTAAATCTTCTGTAGTAGTTAAGTCTAATTGTTCTTCCCATACTTTAACAGAAGCAACAGTTCTAGTAGCGTCGTCTTGGTTTAATACGATTCCTACACTAGCTTCATGAGATAAGTAAGCTCTAGTAAATGAAGCTAAACCAGCCATTTCAAACCATGGAGATACTTGAGAACCAGTTTTTGTAATGTCAGCAGTATATGCATAACTTACAACAACTTTATAGTCACCTTGGTATAAGATTGTAGCATCATTAATATATCCGTAGAAGAATGGATCTAGTCCTGTAACTACAACATCTGCAGATGTAGGTACTAAATCAATATATCCTTCTAAATCATAATATTTGTCATCATCCATAGAATACCATTGGATTCCGTAAGTAATGTCTGTATATTTGTTATTTGCATATTGATCAATAGTAAATGATACAGTTGTAGGAGTAACTACGATATTTTTAGGAGCAGGAACGATTACTTCTGCACCATCAACAACGTATACTTCACCATTTAATACAGAACTAATTGCATTGAATGACCACATTTCATTATGACGAACACCTTCGAAATCATTAAAGATTACGTTAATGTTTGCAGATGTAGTATCAATACCCCAGTTAAGAGTAAATCCACCACGGTTATCATCACAATAAGTATCTAAGAAACTAGCAGCGTCTAATGTAGAACCACTAATACCACCGATTGATAAATCAAATTCTCCAACCATCATATAATCATAATAGATGTCTGGGAAGTCTTTAGCATGACCAGATAAGTCTATTTTTACATAGTTATCAAAATCAACAAATGCTAATTCATAAGCAGATTCAAGATACTCGAACATTGTTACTTGAGAGTCAGATCCTTGGAAATAGTTAAATTCTAACTCAATAACTGTCCATTCTGATGCAGTACCAGCTTCATAGTTTCCAGCAGCAATTTCAGCAGCAACAGCTAATTTGAATAATGCTCTAGCAGCATCGAAGTTATAACCAAATGTACTTGGAGATAATCCTTCACCAACAGTTGCACCTTGATCAGTTGAACGATAAGGAACACCTAATTCAGCATCAACTAAGTAAGCATCACTGAATAAGTACATGTTAGAAGTTCTAACTTTTAATACTTGTTCTGCAAGATATTGTCTATCCATTGCGAAGAACATTGCCATTTTGAAATCATCATTAGCTAAGATAGGTTCAGGAATCCAAGTGCTATCTGGGAAGATTGCTCTAAGATTTTCAACAGTACCAGTCCCGTTAATCATAATTCTATAAGTAGTAGCTCCAGGAATTTGTTTTAAACCTGGATGATTTTTGTATTGTTCGTATTTTGCAGTTGGAAGTCCAATTGCTTCTAATTTTCCAGCTTCGAATGTTTGGAATGCGATTTCACTATCTTCAATAATTTGGAAAGTTTTGTGAGTATAGAAATCTAATTCAGGAGCTGCATAATTAGGATTTTTTTCTAATGTTAAGATAATTGCAGTTTCATAAGCAGTAATTACATAAGGCCCATGATAAGCAATTGATTGTGGAGAAGTACCATAAGTAGTAACTCCATCAACAGTTAATTCGTCATACATTTCTGTATGAATTGGAGCCATAACAAATGAACTTAACCAATATTTAACGTTCCATTCTGATTGGTCATCAACAAATGTATATTGAATTTTTCCGTCAACAACTTTAAGTCCAACGTCAGCCCAATCTCCAGTTCCATCAACATAGTCTTGAGCACCAACGATAGCTTGAGTTTTCCCTAAGAAATCTCCACCACCAGAAATAGCTCTGAACCATTGTTCGTCTAAAGCGATTTTGTAAGTATCTACAAAGTCTTGAGCAGTAATGTCGTTATCAGTTACATAACTAGGAGCATCACCGTTATCGAAATAAGACCATTCTAATCCAGCAGCAACAGAAATTTGCCATACTGTAGAAACTTCTTTACCAGTTTCGGTAATATGAGAATCAACAGGTACAGGCATACCTCCAGCCATTACAGGAACAACTTCATAACCAGTTTTATCTGCATTGAATACATAGTCATATAAAGCACCATAATATTCACCCATATAAGTACTGTCTGTAGAAGTATCATAGATCCATTGGTTGAATGTTACAGGGTCTGTACTGTTATTAGTTCTGTAAGTGTATTCACCAGCATTACCTAATTCACCATCGTACATTAATACAGTTGAATCGTCATCACTCATAGTAGCGAAACGAGTACCATATCCCATTACAGCAACATACTCATCAACAGGTAATTGAAGTCTAGGGCTGTATAAAGCGAAAGATCCACTTGCAAACATTGGAACTCCACCGTACATATTATTCATTAAATATTTTTCGGCAGCAGCCATAAATGTGTGACGTAATTCTGTAGTAGCGAATTTGTAGTTAAAGAATCCAGTTGGACTAATTAACCCCGCTTCAGAAATTGTAACATCACGTGTTACAGTGCTAACTCCACCAGCGCTATCTTCAACTGTATAAGTTAAAGTATAAGTACCAGCAGTAGTAAGGTCTAAGTTACCAGAAACAACGATATCCGATGTAATATTACCATCTTCAGTATCTGCAGCAGTAACCCCTCCTAATTCGTCAAATGTATTCCCGATGAACAAACTAATATCGTCTGCACCAGAAATCGAAGGCGCGTCGTTATCAACAACTATAGCAACACATTCGTCGTCAACTAACTCAAATCCGTCTTCACAAACGATTGGGTCGTCATCTCCGCCACCACATGCTGATAGTCCAACAACTAACGCAAAAGCAGTTAATAATAAAAATAACTTTTTCAAAATTTTTTCTCCTCTCTCTTCTCTTTTTATTTAGATTTTTTCAATCTCTAGAGTATATATAAATCTCACACTCAATTATAATAATTGTTTTATTAGTATGAAAATTTATATTGGTTAGATTGTAAAATAATTCAGATTGCGAACAATCATAAACATTTTACTCACTTATTTTGTGATTATATCACACAATTAAGCCAATAGCAAGTCGTATTGCACATTTGAGTTGTGTAAATGCTTACTTAAATTAAAACTGCATAAATCTGTTAAAACAGCCATATTAAGCACGACATATGAATTAGCACACATACAAAATAAGTGTTAAATATATGTAAATCTATCAATAAAAATAATTTTTGCTTTATTTAATAATCCTATTATATATGAATAACCTTTACATATGTTATTCAGTTGTTTCAGCTTGATGTTCTTCAATAATTGCGATGATTTCTGAGTCACTTGTAACATCAATCATCGTATAATCAACATCTACTCCGTCTTCAACACTTAAGTATTCATAACCGTCTACTTCATTTCCTACTCTCGTACTTAATACATTATTAGTAGAAATTAATAAACAAGTACCATCAGGAGAAATAATTACACCTATAGATGATGCTCCTCCACTTGAAGGTCGTCCCATCACAGTTGCTATATCTAATTCTTGTGCCATTGAAATCATCATATTCGCAGCACTAAATGATACACCAGAACTAATCATATACCAGTTATATTGATCATATGCATCATAATCACTTTCTATTATGTAAGTAGCTGCTGAATTATCAGCAGGGTTTTGTGAATGATATAAGAATTGTTCTTCTGTAATATATCCAAATATTCTAAATACAGCTCCAATATTACCACCAGTGTTATATCCTAAGTCAACAACAACATTTTCAACTGTTGCAGGAAGTCCATCCATAATAACTTTGAATTCATCAGGTGAATCAATTGTAAATCCATATAAGTAAATTACTGCTGTTTTACCATCATCAATAAGACGATAAGTTGGTAAATCATCTTCAGCATGTGTTCCATATTTCTCATCAAGTAAATCTTGAACAGCCCACATACCCTCATAGAACCCCTTAGTTCTTGAACCTAAATCACTAAGTGATACTCCTATTCCGTAAGTTGGATCATCAACATAATATCCCACAAAGACATGAGATGTATGTAGATCATCTAAACCATATGCAATATCAAACATTTTGTTGTATAGTTCATAATCATTCCCATCCATCATATATTCAAGTCGAAGTGATAGGATATCGTAATAATCTTCGACACCACGGTCTTCTTTTAATCCATAGAAGTAATTAAAGGCTAAAGCTAAAAAGTTGTATGTCGCCAATTTAATATCGGCTGGAGCATCTTCTGCGTTTAAACTACTTGTTCTTACAGTTTGTTGTAAAAGTTCATCTTCTGCATCTCCACCACTAATACCAAATGTATCAATACCCCATAATTTATCACCATTATAGTAAATATCGTAATATACTCCACCAGCAAATAATAAATTTGCAACATGGAAAGGCATTAAGAAATTATCTTTTGTTCCATCATTATAAATTAATAAATCAAAGTTATAATCACCTAGAGGAATTACAACTTCTTCTCCTTCTACATATATAGCATCAACATAATTTAATCCGTCTCCGTAATCACTTTCTGTTGAAGCAACATAGCTTCCAAAGAAATCAAAGTTATTTACAGTAAAAGTATTTTCCGTAAAATCAACTAAAGCTGTGTAGTATTCAGTATAGAAAGTTCCATCGAAATCTTCCCACTCAACTTCATATTTAATTTCCAATTGATCAGTACCAATTACAGTAAACTCAACGATATCCGACTCAATTGCACCATCAAGTAAATCAATAAAAGTTTCAATATCAACATAAGGGACAGCTCCGTTATCAACATAGAATATATCAACTGAAGGATCGTCTACTACAACGTATTCATCACTTGTACCTTCAAAAGGTAATTGAACAACAGAAGTTACAGTTACTTCTGGATTAGGTTGAACAGTAATTACAAAATCAACTAATTCAACATAACTACCATTTATTGCGCGACAAGTTAAAGTTACATCAACAGGGTCGCTACCAACATGAGGATTAATTACATATCCATTTGCTAAGATAATATTAGAATGACTAGTACTCCAATAGAAATAAGTACCGTTATTCCCAAATGCTGGTAATGTAATTTTATTATTTACAATGCTATCGCCATCAGGAAGTGATAACGTTGCAATATCTAACGCCGCTAAATCAGCATTAGGATTTTCTGCTTCTGTTACTACTACATTATAAGTAGCAGTCGTTTCGTTTCCAGCAGCGTCACTTACCGTTAAAGTAACAACGTAAGTTCCTTCTACTGTTAAATCTACCAAACTACTATCAACTACGATACTGTCTGATATTTGTCCGTCAGTTTCATCACTAACAGATACTCCCGCAACGTAATTAGGATCAGGGTCACCTATTGTATAAGCAACTTCGCCAACACCACTAAAAATAGGTGCAGTTTCATCAAGTTCAGGTTCAGGATCAACACAGACTCCATCAACAAGTGTTTGATCATTAGTACATACTGGATCATCCGGTGTATCTTCACAACCAATTAATCCAACTACAAGTACAAATCCAATTAATAAAATATGGATTTTCTTAAAGTATTTGTTCATTTTCTTTCTCCTCATTTCTTTGCAAGAATATTTTGTTTCATTTATTCTATAAATATTTTAGCATAAAGTACCCTAAAAAAGAACATTTTTTCACACCAATAAACAATCTTTCTATTTAAGATAATAAATTATAATAAATATTAACGAAAAACGGCTATAAATTAACATTTAATACTTTGAATATCAAATAAAAAAGAAACCTAAAAATACTAGATTTCTTAACTAATTCTCTCTAAATCCAATCTATATCCAGTAGCATTATTATGAGTAAACAAAACAATGTAATATTCTCCTGCACTTAAATAAAAGTCTTTTAACTCTTTTCCACTCTCACTAATTACACCCTCAAACAAATATTCAAAATTACTACTATACACACTAAACAAAATACTTTGTTCAAAAGAACCATCATTATAATCAAGATTATATGTTCCTGAAGCAGGAATGCTAATCAAAATAATGTCTTGGTCGTTATCGTACTCTAATTCTCCTTCAATTGTTTCTCCCACAAGTAATTTATAATATCCGTAAAAATCACCATCATCAAAGAAATTCACATGATCATCACTTTCTAAACCACTATCAGGATAGAAGAAACTTAACTCCTCAGTATATTCACTGTATTGAATAACGATAAAATAAGACTGCATATTAATTTCCATCCCAAAATTTTCACGATAAATGTGAATCATAACATCAGAATTATCAATTTTCAAATCTGTAATTAATTCTAAATCAGTATTATAAACCACTGTAAAGATTACTGGTATTTCAGGGAAAGATAGTTCAAACCCGGAAGTAACCAACTGTTGTAAATCTCGATGTAGATCATTATAATTTACCGATGTTCGGAAAACAACTTCATTATCATTATCAGAATCAATCTCGTCTTCATCATCAAGATACGTTATAATCAATTCTTCCATTGATTCTGCTACATATACAGGATGAACAGGATAAACCTCGTCAGACACACTAAAAGGTACAAATCCACTATAATTATTATTATACATTCCAAATATCGCAACGCACTCAGCGGTATACTCATCAAATCCCGAAGGATCATTTTCACTAGAAGCCATACATTTTTTGTTAATGTCATTATCAATATAAGCATAAGAATCAAGCGCTGTAGGATTATCATTAATCATATAAGTTAACGAGGTTTTAATTTCAACCTTGTCATAACTTTCAATAGTTTCAAAATGGTTATCAAAATACTTACTAATTGATTTATCTTCAGCTCGACATCCACTTAACAAAAATATCGATATAAAAGTCAAAAAGATTATTGTTTTTTTCATATTACCAAACTCCTTGTTTCTACTTATTCTATAATAGCTATTTTTTATATAAAACGCAACAAGATATTTAACAAATGATAATCATAATATATTGTTAGAATAATTTATTCATGATAAAATATTAATAATAGAGTAATTTTCGGAGGAAAAAGCATGAATGAAACAACTAGTAACATTCAGAAAAAAGCATTTTTCAGTGCAATAATAATCCTATTTTTATTGTTAGTTTTAACGGGTATTTTAACATATTTTATACCAAGCGGTAGCTACGATTATGAGATAATCGATGGGATAGAAACAGTTATACCAGACTCGTTTGAGTACACTACTCAAGATAATATAAGATTCTATCGTATTTTAACTGCCCCTTTTGAAGTCTTAGTTAGTGATGGAAATACAATAGTCATAGCTATTATTCTATTTTTGCTTATTATCGGTGGTAGCATTAAAATTTTAAATAAAATTGGAGTTATTGAGCACATCATCTACAAAATCATTCAAAGATTTAAAAATAATAAATATCTTCTTCTATCAATGATTACTCTAATATTTATGTCAGTTGGAGCATTAGTTGGAGTTTTTGAAGAAGTGGTTCCATTAGTACCTATTATGATTGTTTTAAGTAAGAAACTTGGATGGGATACTAAAATCGGACTAGGAATGAGTATTTTAGCGGCTGGATTCGGATTTAGTGCTGCGATAACTAATCCATTTACTATTGGAGTAGCTCAGGAACTTGCAGGTCTTCCAATTTTTAGTGGTTTTCTATATCGACTATTAATCTTCTTTGTCGTTTATATCATTTTAGACAGTTTTCTAATTTACAACGCAAAAAAAATTGATAGCAATCCCTCTTTTGAGGATTTTGAATTTTCTTACAATAAACCAAACTCAAAAAGCTTAATTTGGACATCAATCTGTTTTATATTAATGATAATCAGTATAATCTTATCTCCTTTTGTACCCTTTCTTCAAGATTACAATCTAATATTAATAGCACTATACTTCTTATTAGCAGGAATTGGCGCAGGGTTATTAAGTGATTTAAGTAATAAAGAAGCATTAAAAACATACTTATCAGGTTCTCTAGATATGGCACCAGGTGTAATTCTTATTATGTTAGCAACAGGAGTTAAACACTTAATTACTATTAGTGGTGTTATGGATACCATATTATACAACTTAGTTGAATCTGTTTCTAACCAATCAAACGTTATTGTAATTTTAGGTTCCTTCCTATTTACACTGGTTGCGAATTTCTTTATCGGGAGTGGGAGTGCAAAAGCCTTTATTATAATACCAATTTTAAATCCATTGCTTGATTTATCAAATATCTCAAGACAGCTCGGTGTTCTAGCATTCCAGTTAGGAGATGGATTTAGTAATATGTTTTATCCTACTAACGCTGTTTTGCTAGTTGCACTTGGCCTAGGTAGTTTTTCTTATATAAAATGGTTTAAATGGACTCTAATACTACAAGTTTTAATGATTATATTTTCAATAATATTCCTTTTAATAGGACTAAGGATGGGATACTAAATGTTTAAATATGCCAAAGATTATGAAGATTCAAAAACACAATTATTTGCAAAAATAAAAGAATTAAAGAAAAAAGGACACCATATTTTTACAAGCAATCACATTATTGTTGATGATTTAGCTGTTGATAAAGTTATTATCAAATCAAAAAAAGAAGCTTTGAACCGTTTAATTCTCAATATCGGTCTTCATGGTATAGAAGGTTATGTCGGACATTCATGCGTAATGACTTTTATTGATGAATTATTACCAACATTAAATGACAACACTGAAGTTATCTTATATCATCCACTAAATCCTTATGGGATGAAAAACTATCGAAGAACAAACGAAAATAATGTCGATCTTAATCGTAACTTTTCAAAAAATAATTTTACAAGTGAAAATCCAGGTTATGATAAAATTAATGATTTCTTTACTCCTAAAAAGTATAAAGGCAAAAAGTCTGCAAATCTTGGCTACTATTCAAGTGTTGTAAAACTAGTTACTAAATATGGTACCTCAACTTTAAAAGAAGCAACATTACTAGGACAAAAGACGCTTAATACAGGGGTTTATTATAGTAGTAACGAATATCAAAATTCAACAAAATATATTTTAAAGGAAATAAATGAAAACTTAAAGGATATCAAAAAAGTTGTGTGGATAGATTTGCATACTGGTTATGGGAAAAGATATCAGATGAGTATTGTTAACTCTAAGTATGAAAAAGAGAGCACTAAAGATTTTATCAATAACATAAATTATCCGCTCGTTTTAGGATTAAATGCAGAAGATTTTTATGAGATTGATGGCGATATGATTGAAACAATCTATTCTATAAACAATAAACTTTCAAAACCCGTAGATCTTTTTGCGACTTGCTTTGAGTTCGGAACTTTGGGAGAACCAATATTAAAATCAATTGAAAGCTTAAAAGCAATGATTTTTGAGAACTCGTCTTATTTCGTCGAACAAAAACCTAAATTCAAAAATTATTCTGACAAATTAATTCGAGAACAATTTTTACCTTCTGAAGAAAAGTGGCGAATTAAAGCTTATCAAGATTTTAAACAAGCTATTTCAGGAATCATAAACTACAAAAATTTAATTAAGTAATAAATAAGCTTAAAAAAAACAGACATGGACTCATGTCTGTTTTAATTTAGTCTTCTTTTGTAAATTCCTTGATAATTCCATCAATTAAATAATCTGGAACTTCATCATAACGAACGAATTCACGTTTGAAAATACCAGTTCCTTGTGTCATCGCTTTTAAATCGATTGTATAACTAATGATTTCAGCTTCAGGAACCTCGCAAGTAATTCTTTGTTTTCCACCTGCTAAACGATCCATTCCTTGTACTTGACCACGTCGTTTATTAATATCACCCATAACATCACCAACGTATTCATCTCTAACTAAGATATCAATTTTCATAATTGGTTCTAATATTGTAGGCTTAGCATCTTTCAATGCATTTTTAAATGCAACAGCCGCTGCTAATTTAAATGATATTTCATTTGAATCAACTGAGTGATAAGATCCATCATATAATACAGCTTTAATTCCGATAATTGGGAATCCAGCTAAAGGTCCTCGTTGGAAATGTTCTAATAGTCCTTTTTCTACAGCTGGCCAATATCCTCTTGGTACTGATCCACCATGAATTTCTTGTGAAAATTCAAATTCACTTTCATTCGGATTAATCGGTTCAAATCTAATCTTAACAACACCAAATTGTCCAGATCCACCAGATTGCTTTTTATGGCGACCTTCAGCAGAAGCTTTGCTTTTAATTGTTTCACGATAAACTATTTTCGGATCAGATTGATCAACTTCAACCTTATACATATTCCTAAGTTTTTCTAAAACAAATCCAATATGAGCCATCCCTTGACCACCAATTAATAATTGGGCAGTTTCACGATTACGTTTATATTCAAATGAAGGATCTTCTAATCCTAATTTATGAAGAGCTGTTGAGATTTTATCTTCATCACGTTTATTACGTGGAGTTATTGCAGTATAAATTGTAGCAGAAGGAATTTCAGGTCCTTCAATAATTATTGGATTCTTAGGATCTGCAATAGTACATCCTGTTACAATTTCATCTATTTTAGTAACAACACCAATGTCTCCAGCTACTAATCTTTCAACACTTAATTGTTCTTTTCCTCTTAATAATGTAACTGAACCAATTTTAACAGAATTACCACTATTAGCGACTACTACTTTTTGTCCACTTGATAATGTTCCTGAAAAAACTTTTACAAAACTCAAAGTCCCCATAAATGGGTCTACTGATGTTTTAAAACAATAAGCACAGAATGGTTCATCGTTGCTTGTTGTACGTTCAATTTTTTCTTCAGTTTTTGGTCTCTTACCTACAATAGGTTTTAAATCATTTGGTGCCGGCATAAATTTTTCAATGATTTCTAATAAATCAATAACACCAATATCTTTTATAACAGAACCAACTACGATTGGCTTTAAATCTCCTGATAAAACACCTTTACGCAATCCAAAAACAATCTCATCACGTGTTAATGCTTCTCCACCAAAGTATTTGTCTAATAGTTCTTCTGATGCTTCGGCAACGCTTTCCATAATACTCTCGCGTCTTTCACCAACAAGTTCCATTAATTCTTCTGATACTTCTTTTTCAACAATTTTACCATTTTCTAAAACTCTAGTTTTCATGTCAACTAAATCAACATACCCTCTAAAACTTTCATCTTCTACAATTGGCCATAAAAATGGTACAGCTTTATTACCTAATATTCCTTTAAGTTTTTCAAGTAATCCTTCAAACTTAACATTTTCTTTATCCATTTTGTTTAAGAAAATAATAGTAGGAATATTTAACTCATTAAGATCTGATAAAACTAGGGAAGTTCCGATATCAATACCTTTACTACCATCTATCATAACAACTGCACCTTTTACTACAGAAAGTGCTTGGTCTACTTCACTAATTAATTCTCTATTTCCCGGTGTATCCAAAAAGTTTATTTTGAAATTATTAAATTCTACAGGAATTAAAGTAGTAGAAATTGAAGATAAATGATTTTTCTCTTCTGTCAAGTAATCAGATGTTGTATTTTTATCATCTACATTACCTTTCTTTTCTTTTGCGCCTGTTACAAAAAGTACTGATTCCATAAAAGAAGTTTTACCAGAACCAGGGGCCCCTACAACAGCTAACGCGCGTAAATGTTCAATGTCATATTGTTTCATATTATGCATTCCTCCGTCACTTATTTTTTGTATTTTTGAAAGCCTTTACTCTATTATAGCAAAAACTCTATTTTTTATGTAGGATTTTGTAAAAAATATATTAAATGTCTACTATATCTAAAAAAAAGAAACTAATTATAGCTTTCAAAGCATAATTAGTTTCTAAATTTTCTTAATGGACATTGAATCCAGCTGACATATAATTAATAATATACCAAACATTAAATATTTGATTAATTACGACTAGATTTGCTAAAGGAAATAAAATCAAGATACTAAATCTAACCATCCCAGAATGTCTTGTCTTGAACGATATAATCTTAATAACCGTAATTATTCCAATACAAATATAATAAATATTAGCTAAAACATGGATTGGCCATAGTTCTTCACCCGCGTGATACATTAATAAGTTAAAAATAATTGGTAAACCTAATATATATATCAAGTCGAAAACTAAAATATCTATAGAAATCCAACTATATTCCATATCATTATTATTTCGCATATATCTTAATATCATTATCCATACGAAAATATATCCTCCAATAATGAATAAATATGGAAAATATGAGTAATGGATAAAACTCTTTGGAATTAAAAATATTGAACATACTAGTGTAATATAGGCTAGTAGAGAATATTTAGTATGTGTATTTAATGCAAAAAACATCTAATTACCTCCAATCAGAAAACATATCTAACAAAATTATTATATCATTTTTTTACACAGATATAAAAAATATTTAAAAAAGTACATACTATTTGCATTTGATAATTATAGAAACTATAATAACAGTAGTTTTACTAGGAGGAATCTTATGAATAAACAAGAAAAACGTAGTTATATTGCATTTATCTGGCACGGGTTCTTTTTAGCATTAACTATGGCAATGCTAGATTTAAATACGGTATTTCCAAAATTAATATCAACTTTAAGTTCATCTAAATACATCTTCGGTGGATTATATTCAATATTACTTGGCGCACCTTTAATATTTAATCTAATTTTCAGTCATTTTTTAAAAGATAAAAACTATAAGAAAAAATATCTATTATTAGGAATATATATTCGGGGGTTTTCATTCTTAGGAATGGCGATTTTTACATACTATTTCTCAATATCTTACCCTGAGTTAACTATCTTAAGTTTCTTCTTCTTTGTTTTCATGTTTAGTGTAAGTGCAGGGTTTGCAGGACTATCTTACTCTGACCTAATTGCCAAAACTATATCAAAAGAAAAAAGAACTACATTGTACACAGTTAAACAGTTTTTCGGGTCTTCCGCTAGCTTGTTAGGTGGATTAATTATTGCTAGAATATTTTCTACTGGAATTGATTTTCCATTAAATTATAGTATTAGTTTATTAATCGGTTTTATTGGATTAATTATCGCTTCATTTGGTTTTTATTTTATTAAAGAACCTTCATCTAACCGAGAAAACACAATAACTTATCCCTTTTTATCATTTATTAGAAGCATCCCATCTATCATAAAAAACGATCCAGCATTTAAATACTTTATTATTGTGGAGAACTTATCTTCATTCAGCATAATGATTTTGCCGTTCTATATTATTTTTTCAGGCGAAATCCTGAATTTCCCTGACAGTTATCTAGGAGTTTTCTTAATTGTCCAAATTAGTGGTACTATTTTTTCTAATATTATTTGGGGCTTTGTTGCTAAATATTTCAATGCAAAAACAATTGTTCGCTTTTGTATTATACTAGGAGCTTTAAATCCTATTATTGCTATTCTAACCTCTTTATTCGCGCCTTCACTTTATGTGATTGTCTTCTTTATATTAGGTTTCACAATTAGTGGAAGACGCATTGGATTTGAGCCTTACTTACTTGATATAACACCTCAATCAAAACGAATTGAATATTTAGGGATTAGAGGATCACTTAATATATTCAAGATTGTATTACCTTTATTAGGAGCTTTCTTCATCGAGTCATTTGGATATTACTTTGCCTTTATTGTTGTGAGTATAGTTATGGGTATTGCTGTCATTTTGATGACATTTGTAAAAAATACTCATATTGAAAATTACTCAGCTTAAAATCTTAATTAGAAAAACAGGTAAAAAATTTGACTTTCTTATTTATAGTTCTATACTATATGTGTAGGTGAGAGAGAGAGATGAAAAATTTGGGTAAAGAAGTAACTGATAAATATACAGTGAAAAACGAAGAATTTGGTAGAAGAAGTGAAAGACGAAGATTATATCGTGACGGTACAGGAAGACATATCCATGGAATAGGTGGAGGTTTTCGTGATGGCAGACGATTTAATCAAGGTGAAGACAGAGGAAAAGGTCTTCATATCAACAATGGTAGACGTGACGGAATAGGTCCACATCATGATGTAGAAGGATGTAATACTAATCCAACAAAAGAAACAAGTCCTGAAGATAGAGGATATCGTTTCTATAAAGAACGTTTCCATAGACCTTTTTATACAGAAAGAAATATTGAAACAAAATTATTTACGAGTAAAGATGAATTAGTGAAGTATGTTAACGACAGAAAAGCTGACAACAGTAATATTGAAATCTTCAAAATTGAAGATGGATTATATAAATTAGTAATTAGATCATAAAAAAATAGAAAAAGACACCTACATTAAAAGGAGCAATAATTTGCTCCTTTTTTTAGTAGTTATTTATATTCTATTTCTCTTCTTGTTTTGGTTTTCTTATCAGCTTAACTAAAGCATATATTATTATTATATTTATAATAACTGATCCAACTAGTATTGGATCTTTTACAATATTAACAGCATGTCCTAAGTAAGGAATAGTTAGAATCACTCGTCCTTCAATATCTTCGTAAGTTATTTCAATAACTTCGTTACTTTCATTTTTCCAGATATCGTAATCGCCAGCATCTTTGGTTGCTCCTTGTGTTTTGAAAATCAAATTCCCATCTACTGTTTGTATTTCACCAATATAGTGTGTAACTTCACTTTCATAGCCTAGTTCTGGGATGTAAACATTGAATGTAATTGCATCTCTAACCTTTAAATCTTCTTCTTTTACTTT
>LGOV01034454.1_pt1 | contig 19465 bp, 20 predicted proteins | sample 469881 | NCBI WGS metagenome assembly LGOV01 (sample SAMN03857199, study PRJNA290197) | marine sediment metagenome | biome: marine cold seep biome; feature: cold seep; material: marine sediment; isolation source: sample #5579, elevator 3A push core 41 containing 12 cm of sediment... ...
GTTGGCGCTTGCCTGCCGACGCTGCCTAGTGCCGCTGCCTCAAGAGGTGAACAGTGACTTTCTGCTTGGGATGGTCACTGATGAAGCCTTGGCGGCCGAGTTGCCTGCTAGTCATGAACCGGTGCTGGTGGAAAAGGAACAGCTGGATCTTCTGACGGTGGTTGAGGATGAATTGATTCTCAGCCTGCCCCAGGTGGTCTATCACGATGAAGCCGAATGTCATGTCTCGGCGGAGCAGCTGGTCAGCAAAACAGAAGGCGCGGCGTCAGATACAGCGCCAGCGACGAACCCTTTCGCGGTGCTGAATGTCTTGAAAGGCAAAAAATAAGCACCCTTTACCTTAAATACCTTGGAGTAAACCCCCATGGCAGTTCAACAGAACCGTAAAACTCGTTCCAAGCGCGGCATGCGTCGCAGCCACGATGCGCTGACCGCTCCGACGCTGTCTCAGGACAAAGAAACCGGTACGACTCACCTGCGTCACCACGTTTCTCCAGACGGTTTCTACCGTGGTCGTAAAGTGGTTGAGGTATAAGCCTCAAGTGCATTACTAAGCGGCTAAACGGACTCAGTGCGGTATGCGCTTAGCGATTGATGTGATGGGGGGTGACCAAGGCCCTCATGCGATTATCGCAGGCTCCGCAAGGGCGGTGTTGGAACACCCCGGTCTTGAGCTGATTCTGTTTGGCCCGCGTCAGCAGATTATTGCTGAGCTTTCGCGCTTGCCGCAGCCTCTGGCTGCGGCAACGTCACGTTTGGTGGCGCATGATTCGCCCGATAGCGTGATGCCGGGGTCAACCGCGGCCTGGGCGTTGCGCAGAGGCGAGGCAACGAGCATGGCGCACATGCTGCAATGTGTCGCCCAGGGTGAAGCGGTGGCTGGTGTAAGCGCAGGCAATACGGCAGCGCTTGTTGCCTTGGCAAGGCGCTATCTGGGGATGGTCGAGGGGATTTCTCGTCCGGCAATCAGTACCGCGATTCCAGCCCGCCAAGGGCGCCGCTGTTATTTGCTGGACTTAGGTGCCAACGTGGATTCCCCTGCCCATCGACTGGTTGATTTTGCACTGATGGGTGCGGTGATGGCGCAGTGTATCGATGGCACTGCGGTGCCGCGCGTGGCGCTACTCAACGTTGGCGCTGAAGCCACCAAGGGGAGTGTGAACGTACGTGAGGCTGATCGTCTGCTGCGCGAGTATGCCATTGGTAGTGCTTTTGACTATCAAGGCTATGCTGAGGGTGGCGACCTGTTTAAAGGCCAGCTTGATGTGGTGGTGTGTGATGGCTTTGTGGGCAACGCTGTCCTCAAGGCGAGCGAAGGCTTGACGAGTATGTTGGTTGAGCGCGTGCAGATGGCGTTTGAGTCGCGCCTAAGTGGTCGTTTGGCAAGCCTACTGGCCAAGCCTGTGTTAAAGCGCTTAAAGCAAGAGCTTGATCCTGTGCGCTACAACGGGGCCAGTTTATTGGGGTTGCGCGGTATCGTAGTGAAAAGTCACGGCAGTACTCATGCCGATGGATTTTACTACGCTATTCATCGCGCCCTGCAGGAAGTAGAACATAACTTACCTGCGCGGATCGCAGGCCGCTGGCAAGCGCCATCAAGTGAAAACGATGGCACAGGCCAGCCATGACCAGATAATAAAGATTTAACTTTTTTGCGGGTTTATAGGTGGCATCAGGATGTGCCAATAATCTCGCCTATCGCTCATATGAGCAAATGCCTACAAGAGCAAAGGTGAACGACATGTCTCAACCCCTTGCCCTCATTTTTCCCGGGCAAGGCTCTCAGCAGCTTGGAATGCTGCGAGAGCTTGCCGAGCGCTATAGTGTGGTGGGAACGACATTTGAGGAAGCGTCGGATGCTTTGGGCTACGATTTGTGGAAAGTCGTCCAAGAAGGACCCGAAGAGTCGCTTAATGCAACTTCTTGCACCCAGCCTGCGCTGCTTTCTGCCAGTGTCGCTATTTGGCGTGTGTGGCAAGAGCTAGAAGGGCCGCGGCCGTCGGTGATGGCGGGCCATAGCCTGGGCGAATACAGCGCAATGGTGTGCGCAGGTGTCATGAGCTTTGCCGAAGGCGTCAACTTAGTGCGTCTGCGCGGAGAAGCCATGCAGGCGGCGGTGCCTGCTGGCGAAGGCGGCATGGCAGCGATCCTGGGCTTGGCAGACGATGCGGTTGAGGCCGCCTGTGAAAAAGCTGCCCAGGGCGACGTGGTATCAGCAGTCAACTACAATTCCCCAGGGCAAGTGGTGATAGCGGGCTCTAAGGTGGCCGTTGAGCGAGCTATTGTTGCCTGTCAAGAGGCCGGGGCCAGACGCGCCATGGCATTACCGGTTTCCGTGCCTTCGCACTGCGCATTAATGCGCCCTGCTGCCGAACGCCTGGCAGAGGCGATACAAACTATTGAGCTACGGGCGCCGCGCTACAAGGTCATCCAAAACGTCGATGCTCAGTCTCATGCCGATACCGCTACATTGAGCACGCGACTAGTCGAGCAGCTCTATCAGCCGGTGCGTTGGAGTGCCTGTGTTGAAGCCATGGCGGATCAGGGCGTGGAGGTATTTATTGAGTGCGGGCCAGGAAAGGTGTTGACTGGCCTCAATAAGCGTATCGTGAAGGGTAGCAAGGGATTGGCGGTGAATGATCCTGATAGTCTGGAAGCTGCGCTTGAGCTGGCGCGTGAAACCTTGGCTGATAAGGCGTGACCAAGAGATATTGCAATCCACTATCCTTGCTTGATTACACGGTTAGAGGCAGAACGTTATGACACAAGAGAGTAGAGTTGCCCTGGTAACAGGGGCGAGTCGTGGTATTGGTCAGGCCATTGCTCGCGAGCTAGGTCGCCAAGGCCGTATCGTCATTGGCACCGCGACCAGTGAGCCAGGCGCTGAAAAAATTGATGCCGATTTGAAAGAGCACGGCATTCAAGGGGCAGGTCTATGTCTTAACGTGACCGACCAAGCCAGTATCGATAACGTGTTGAAAACGATTACTGAGCGCTTTGGTGCGCCGACTATTTTGGTCAACAACGCGGGTATCACGCGTGATAATCTGCTGATGCGCATGAAAGAAGATGAGTGGGATTCCGTCATGGATACCAATCTGAAATCTGTCTATCGCGTTAGCAAGGCATGTTTACGGGGTATGACCAAGGCGCGGTTTGGGCGTATTGTGTCGATTAGTTCTGTAGTGGCAACCATGGGCAACCTGGGCCAAACTAACTATGCTGCAGCTAAGGCCGGTATGGAAGGTTTTAGCCGCGCGTTAGCGCGTGAGGTCTCCTCTCGTGCAATTACGGTTAACGCAGTGGCACCGGGCTTTATTGCGACTGATATGACCGAAGCGCTACCTGAAGAACAGCACGAAATGCTGCTTAAGCAAATTCCGCTGGCCCGTTTAGGGGCACCGGAAGAGATCGCCGCAGCAGTGGGTTTTCTGACCAGTGATGCAGCCGGTTATATCACTGGCGAGACGCTTCACGTGAATGGCGGCATGAATATGCGTTGATGGCCTTGGGCTTGGCGGTTGCGTCTACCCAAGGGCGTCTATAAACTACCCCGCAGCTTTTGGCTTGCGGTTTCCAAATAGCTGGTTATCAAAAACGGCTAATGTGAACGACTGGAGTACGTTAATGAGTACTATTGAAGAGCGCGTTAAGAAAGTTGTAGCAGAGCGCCTGAACGTTAAAGAAGAAGACATCCAAAACAGCTCTTCTTTTACAGAAGACTTGGGTGCCGATTCGCTCGACACCGTTGAGCTGGTCATGGCTTTGGAAGAGGAATTCGATACTGAAATTCCCGATGAAGAAGCTGAGAAGATCACCACGGTTCAAGAAGCCATCGATTACGTGAACGCCCACCAGTAAGGGCTGCGTCGATGCATCGAACCAGGGTGGGGTGCTAGCCACCCGCCTTAAAAGCCGTCCTTTTCCAGGGCGGCTTTTTTGCTTTGCTGCCACAATGCTTATAACGTTCAATCTCCGTTATACTGTTGACCAAATTTAAGCAGCAAATGACCCAAGTGGGTCGCGTCACCATGGATGCCTGGAGGAAAGCTGATGGCACGGAAAAGGGTAGTGGTAACTGGGTTAGGCCTGGTGACCCCAGTGGGTAATAGCGTTGATGAGTCGTGGGCCAACATTGTGGCCGGTAAAAGCGGTATTACGCCTATTGAGCATTTCGATACCAGCGGTTTTAATACCCGTTTTGGTGGGTCGATCAAAAACTTTGATATTAGCCCGTATCTGAATCCTAAAGATGCCCGCAAGATGGATCTGTTTATTCAGTACGGCATGGCGGCGGGCGCCCAAGCGGTAGAAGATTCCGGGATTGAGTGCACCGAAGAGAATGCCGATCGTATCGGTGTGGCTATCGGCTCAGGCATTGGTGGTCTACCCATGATTGAGCATAACCACAACGCGCTCAACAAAGGTGGTGCTCGCAAGGTATCTCCATTCTTCGTGCCTGGCTCTATCATCAATATGATTTCGGGCAATATGGCGATTCAGCACGGCTTCAGAGGCCCGAACATTGCCATTACGACTGCCTGCACCACCGGTACTCATAATATTGGTTACAGCGCACGCACCATCGCCTATGGCGATGCGGACGTGATGATCTGCGGTGGGGCTGAAATGGCCACCACGCCGCTGGGTCTGGGTGGTTTTTCGGCGGCTCGCGCGCTCTCTACGCGTAATGATGATCCAGAAGCGGCAAGCCGCCCCTGGGATACCGACCGTGATGGTTTCGTGTTATCCGATGGTGCCGGTGTGCTGGTACTTGAAGAGTATGAGCACGCCAAGGCGCGAGGCGCCAATATCTACGCAGAGCTGGTGGGCTTTGGTATGAGCGATGACGCTTATCACATGACTTCACCGCCGGAAGATGGACGTGGCGCAGCGCTCTCCATGCGCAATGCGATTAAAGATGCCCAGGTTGACGTTTCTTCGGTCCACTACATCAACGCCCACGGCACCTCGACCCCTGTGGGTGATGTGAAAGAAGTTGAAGCCGTTCGTCGTGTGTTCGGCGAGGGAAATACACCGCTGATTTCCTCGACCNNTACATCAACGCCCACGGCACCTCCACTGCGGCAGGCGATCTGGCCGAAAGTCGTGCCATTGAGAACGTCTTGGGTAGCGCTGCAAGCAGCGTGGCAGTGAGCTCCACCAAATCGATGATTGGCCACCTGTTGGGTGCTGCCGGTGCGGTAGAGGCGGTGTTTAGTATTCTGGCTATTCGTGATCAGGTCGCGCCGCCCACGATTAATCTGGATAACCCGCAGGAAGGCTGCAATCTGGACTATGTGCCGCACACCGCGAGGGATATGCGTATTGATATGACGCTTTCAAACTCCTTCGGTTTTGGTGGTACCAACGGCTCGCTGCTATTCAAGAAGGNNGGTGTAGTGAGCGATGCTGCCGCCTACGTTATGTGATGATCAATCTGTGCCGTTTGATGATCGTGGGCTGGCGTATGGTGATGGTCTGTTTGAAACGGTGCTGTTGCGTACGGGAAAGCCGGTGCTGTGGCGCTATCACAGGGAGCGTCTGGCACAAGGCTGTCATCGCCTGGGGCTACCGTTACCTTGCCAGGAGGCCCTTGACGCCACTTGGCAAGGCGATTCCGCTGCTGAGTTCGAAGTGCTTAAGCTGATATTGACCCGAGGCAGCGGCGGGCGTGGCTATGCCCAGCCCGAGCAGGCAACACCGCGGCTGCTCAGTCGTCGAACGCCGTTTCAACCGTCGGTTAAGCGCTGGCAGGAAGGGGTGACAGTGCGGCTTTGCGATTTGCGGCTGGCTCGTCAGCCTCGGTTGGCAGGTATCAAGCACCTAAATCGACTGGAAAACGTACTGGCCCGCCAGGAGTGGAGCGATCCCGCTATTGCCGAAGGATTACTCGCCGACGGTGAAGGCCTTGTGGTAGAAGCCACTAGCATGAATGTTTTTTGGCAGCAGGCGGGGAAAGTGTTAACGCCTCTGCTTGACCAGTGCGGCGTGGCTGGCACGCTGCGTGCTGCATTGCTGGAACAAGGTGCCGTCGCTCAGGCGTCGCTGACGCTTCATCAACTTGCTGATGTCGAGCGACTATGGGTGGCCAACTCTGTTCAGGGTGTATGGCCTGTTACCACGTTGCTTGCCGCGGATGGTTCACTGCTGCAGCGCTGGCCTCTGAGTCAGCCTGACCCGTTCCAGCACTTGGCACATCAGCTATTAGGCGTTGTTTAAACGCCAGTGTTTAGATATCGCTCTGCAATTTTCTAGAGGTGTCATGGTGAAACGGTTATTAACCGCTTTATTGGTGTTAGTAGTGGTAGGAGCTGCAAGTGCAGCAGGCGGTTATTTCTATTGGCAGAGCCGATTAGAGGCACCGCTAGCACTCGATGAGCCAATGCTTTACCAAGTGCCCTCTGGCGCGGGCTTTAATCAGGTAGTGGCGCAATTGGAAGAGCAGGGCGTGCTGGAGGATGCTTGGGCGTTTCGCTTGCTAGCGCGGGTCGAGCCGGAGCGCGTGCCGCGGCTGCGTACCGGCGAGTATCAGCTGTTGCCGAATATGAGCGGTCTGGAAATGATGGCACTGCTGGGTAGCAATAAGGTGGTTACCTACTCGCTGACCATTCCTGAGGGGTGGTCTTTTCGACAGATGCGCGAATTACTCAATGCGGCGCCGAAACTCGACCACCGCACTGCGGAGTTGAGCAATGCAGAGGTGATGGCGCTACTCGATCGAGAAGGTACCTTTCCCGAGGGCTGGTTCTTTCCCGATACCTATCGCTATCATTTGGGTATGAGCGATGTTGATATCCTGCGCCAATCATTGGAGCGGATGGAGAACATTCTGGAAGAGGTGTGGGAGGAGCGCGCGGACGACCTAACCATCGACTCTCCCTACGAAGCGCTGATTATGGCCTCCTTGATCGAGCGAGAAACCGGTGCGCCCGAGGAGCGGCGCGAAATTGCCGGTGTGTTCAAACGCCGCATGGAGCAGGGCATGCGCCTGCAAACCGACCCGACGATTATTTACGGTATGGGTGAGCGTTATGAAGGGCGAATTACTCGTGCCGATATCCTTGAGGCCACGCCCTATAACACTTATGTCATTGACGGCATACCGCCCACGCCGATTGCCATGCCTGGGCGTGCCTCCTTAGAGGCAGCGGTTGATCCATTGCCTGGCGAAACGCTCTATTTCGTTTCCCGTGGTGATGGCACGCACCACTTCTCGCGTACGCTGCGGGAGCATAACAATGCCGTTAATCGCTATATCCGCAATCGCTAATCGCCATGACACATCACCAATGATTGATGACCACTGTAAGGGAGCATGATGAGTAAGCGTGGACGCTTCATTACGCTGGAAGGCGGCGAAGGCGTGGGTAAATCCACCAATGTGGGCTTTGTTGCCGAGTGTTTGGAGGCCCAGGGGCTGGAAGTGGTGCGTACCCGCGAGCCGGGCGGCACTGCTCGTGGTGAAGCTATTCGCGCACTGTTACTGGATCCTGCCCCCCAAGAGCCGCTGCATGTCGACGCTGAGCTGCTGCTAATGTTCGCCGCGCGAGCGCAGCACTTGGCGGAAAAAATACTCCCCGCCTTGGCGAGAGGGGCATGGGTAGTGTGCGATCGCTTTACCGATGCCACCTTTGCCTATCAGGGCGGGGGGCGAGGCATTGCCAAAGAGCGTATCGCCGTACTGGAAAATTTTGTTCAGCAGGGGCTCTCTCCCGATTTAACCCTACTGCTCGATATGCCTAAAGAGGCTGCGAGGCAGCGCCTAGAGTCGCGCCTGCGTGATCGCCATGAGCAGCGTGATCGTTTTGAACAGGAGCAGGCTGACTTTTTCCAGGCCGTGCGGGATGGCTACTTGGCAAGAGCGGAAGAAGCGCCCGAGCGCTTTGCGGTGATCGACGCACAACACACCCTGGATAAGGTACAAAGCCAAATCCAACAAGTTCTATTAACGAAGGTCGCGGCATGGCGTTAACCGGGGTAATGCCGTGGCACCAAGCCACCTGGCAGCATTTAACCCGCTTGGCTGATGGTAGGCGTATGCCCCACGCGCTGTTAATTCACGGCGCCCACGGTGTGGGTAAGCAGCAGTTGGCTGAGGCGCTCATTGCGCGAACGCTATGCGCCTCGCCCGCTGATCAAGCGTGTGGCCGTTGCCACAGCTGCGCGATGCTGGCATCCGGTTACCATCCGGATCTGCTGCGGGTTTCGCCGGAAGAGGGAAAGCGCCAAATCCGCATTGACCCTATTCGCGAGGTTAATCGCTTTGTTTCGCAAACGGCGCAGCAGGGCGGTTACCGTGTGATTGTGGTGTCTCCTGCCGAGGCAATGAACGTTGCCGCCGCCAATGCGTTGCTCAAAAGCCTTGAAGAGCCCGGTGATAAAACCCTGTTTATTCTGCTCTCAGACGTACCTTCGAGGATGCTGGCGACGATTCGCTCTCGCTGTCAGCAGTGGTCACTACCCAGCGTGGCCTTTGAGGCGTGTCATGGCTGGTTGATTGAGCAGTTGGGCAGCGCCGATGAAGCCTACTTCTGGTGGCAGGTGGCGGGTGGCCTGCCGTTGCTGGCCGTGGAGTTGGCCGCACCGGAAGAGCGCGCCCTGCGCCACCAGATACACGATAGTTTTGAGCAGCTAGTGCGTGGTGCCGAGCCCGTTTCAGAAGCGGCCCGTCTGGATCGTCAGGCGATTGATGCCATCTTATGGTACGGTATCGCCTGGCTGGAAGACCTGATTCGTCTAGGTTTGTCTGGGGAGGCGGCGGTGTTGCATAACCCTGATTTAGAGCCGCTCTACCGCCAGGCGGTTAAAAATGGTCGTGTTCAGGACTGGTTTCGCCTACTCGATTATGCCCGCGAACAGCGACGGTTGTTGGCGGTGGGGGCTAACCCCAATCCTCAGCTAGTGCTTGAAGCATGGCTGGTGCGCTGGGCGGCGCTGCTGCGTTCATAGTGGTGTTTGTTCAATCCCCCACGGCTGTTCAAAACAGTACAGCGAGGTCGTCATGGCAGCTAAGAAAGCGCTCTCTCTTGCCGTTCCGGATGTTCCGACACTGCTTTCCGCTTATATGCCCTTTCTGGATCGCGGGGGGATTTTTGTACCTACTCAAACCCCCTACGCACTTGGACAGCAAGTGTTTTTGCTGCTTACGCTGCCGGGTGAAAACGAGCGTCTTTCGATTACCGGCCAGGTGGTGTGGGTATCTCCAGAGGGGGTGAGTGGCCGTCGTATGCCAGGCATTGGTCTTCACTTCAGCCAGCAGGATTATCACGTGCGTGACCGCATTGAGGCGCTGCTTGCCGGTCAATTAGACAAAGCAGCTCCATCGTTCACGCTCTGAATGCCATTTTTCTGATCCAGTCGTTATGGCCTATCTGTTTTACCTATTTGTTGAGAACCGTATGTTTGTTGATTCACACTGTCACTTAGATCGCTTATCCGACCAGACCCATGGGGGCGATATTGCCGCCACTTTGGCCGCCGCCCGCGCTGCCCATGTCAGCCAATTTCTTGCTGTAGCGGTTACTCTAGAAGATATGCCGCAGCTTGCGGCCATTTCACGGGAACATCACGATGTGGCGATTTCTGCTGGTTTGCACCCCCTGCACCACAGTGAGAATGAACCTAGCGTTGAAGACATAAAAGACACCGCTGAGCAGTATGGTGCGGTGGCAGTCGGCGAAACTGGCCTGGATTACCACTATCGCGACAGGGTACCTATCGAGATTCAGCACGAGCGCTTCAAGCGTCACTTAATCGCCGCGCGTGAGTTAGAACTGCCGGTGATTATTCATACCCGCGAAGCCAAAGAGGAAACCTTGGCCTTGCTACGTGAATATAGCGACCCGCGAGTGGGCGGTGTATTACACTGTTTTACTGAAGACTTGACGATGGCCCGTGAAGCGGTGCGGCTGGGTTTTTATATCTCCCTGTCGGGCATTATTACTTTTCGAAACGCCGCTCCGCTGCGTGAACTTGCCCGTCAGCTGCCGCTGGATCGCCTGCTTATTGAGACCGATAGCCCTTATCTAGCGCCCGTTCCTCATCGCGGAAAACCTAATGAGCCCGCGTGGGTGGTGCAGGTAGCGGAGTGCATCGCCAAGGAGCGAGGTATCAGTGTTGATGAGGTCGCCATGCAGACGACCGCTAACTTTTATCAGCTTTTTCGTGCCGCCGCTCCCGATGCCCCGGAACACGTTAAAGAGGCGTTGGCCCACTCAGGGCTTCTATAGCCTGAGGTGCCTTAAATACGCTCAAGCGAGGTGGGCGAGATGAATATTGATCGATTGCTGCAGCAAGGTAATGGAGATGAAGAGCGCGTTGGCGCTATTCCTCCACTCGATGAGTGGCAACCTGCGCTCTCTGGCGATATGAACATCATCATTCACGCCGATGGTAGCTGGTCGCACGAAGGCCAGCCGTTTGCCCGCCCCAAGGTGGCACGCCTATTGGCAACGCTGCTGCGCCTGGATGACGAGGGTTACTGCCTGGTTACGCCGGTAGAGCGCTGGCGAGTGAAGGTCGAAGACCTGCCGTTGGTGGCGGTAGAGGCTGACTTCCGTGACGGTGCCTGGTGGTTTACCACCCAGTTTGACGACGTTGTTCGCTTAGATGCCGAGTACCCGCTTACCGTCACCTCAACTCCCCAAGGTGAGGCGGTGCCACAACTGCCAGTGCGTTTTGGGCTAGCTGCCCGCTTGCACCGCAATGTCTATTACCAGTTGGTGGAGGCGGCTGAAACCCGTGATGTCGCCGGTGGCAAGTGTGAACTGGGGCTAACGAGTGCCGGTCAGTGGTTTGCGCTGGGTCAGGTGGATGATGAATTACTTGGCGAGGCGCCGTGAAGCTAACTGTTGAACAGCAAGCTGTTGTAAATCATCAGGCTGGGCATGCGCGCGTGGCAGCGGTGGCCGGGGCCGGCAAAACCACCACCATGGCCGCTCGGGTGCTGCATCTATTGGCCGGAGGTGTACCGCCAAAACGTATTTTAGTGCTGATGTTTAACCGCTCAGCAAAGGATGATTTTCAGCGTCGTTTAGCCGCAATGGCGCCTACAGGGCAGGCATTGCCCGATGTCCGCACCTTTCACTCCCTGGGGCACCGCTTGACTCAAAGCTTGTGCCGTTGGGGGGCGATAGTGCCGCGCCAGCTATTATCCGCCGATTGGCAATTAGAGAGGCTGCTTCGCCAGGCAAGTATTAATGTACTGCGTGATGCCGTTGAGCGCCGGGATGCTGCTCTGGAAGGAGATCGGCTTGAAACCTTAGCCCATTTTTGCGGCTTAGTTAAAGCAGAAATGATCACCCCAGAGGCGCTCTATGAGCGACTGAATTTTGATCCAGACACCGACTATTTCCCAGCGGCGTTTGCCGAAGCAGAGAGACTATTGGAAGCGGAAGGCGTGATGACTTATGCCGATCTGCTTTATCGTCCGTTGTTGGCGCTAGAAGCAGATAGTGCTTTACGTGGTCGCGTCGAAGGGTTTCTCGACCATGTCATTATTGATGAGTATCAAGATATTAACGCCGCGCAGCAGCGACTTTTATCCGTGTTGGTGGGCACTCGTGCCGAGGTAATGGCGGTTGGCGATGCCAACCAGTGTATTTACGAGTGGCGCGGTGCCAAACCCGACACCATGCTGGAAAATTTTACCGCTACCTTTGGCGAAGCAACCGATTACCCGCTATCAACCACCTTCCGGCACGGTCATGCGTTGGCGCTGGCTGCGAACCATGCCATTGCCGCTAATCAACGTCGCCCCAACCAGCTGTGTCTGGCAGCAGCTAATAACCCGGAAACTCGTGTTTCAGTTGGGCAGGGGAGCCGATTGCTTCTTGATGCGTTGATGGACTGGCAGGCCCAGGGACGAGCGTTTAACGAAGCTAGTTTGCTGGTACGCAGTTGGGCGCTTTCGGTGCCGTTTCAACTGGCGCTGCTACAAGCAGGGATTCCATTTCGGCTTCAGCGCGAGGATCGTTTTGTGTTTCGTCTGCCGCTGGTGCAGGCCTTGGCGGGCTATTTAAAGCTGTCGCGTCGTCCAGATCTTCTTCGCGACCCGCAGCAACTGTTACTGCTGCTTTCACAGCCGACCCCCTTCGTTGCCCGTGAGCGGCTTCAGCGCTTGGCGCACCAACTGGCGACTACTCAGCAGTGGCCCGAGCGGCATGATGCCATGTTAACGGCGTTAAAGCCGGTCCAGAGGCGCACGCTGAAAAAGCGCTGGTTGCTGCTTTGTGAGCTGCCACAGCTGAGTGCATGGCCCCCCGCTAAGTTGCTTCGCCATGTGGTGGAAAGCATTGATGCTGAAAAAACGCTTAAGCGTGCGGCAGCCCGGCGGGATAAAGGCGAAGAGGATGTACGCTTACTCGACGTGCTGATCGAACAAGCGCAAAGCGTGCAAGACCCGGATGCCTTTATCGAACTTCTTGAACGCCCGGTAGAAAATCAGGCGGGCGGTGTGCTGATTAGCACCGTGCACGGGGCCAAAGGGCTTGAGTGGCCACTGGTAGCGGTAGCCGGTGTTAACGAAGAAGACTTTCCTCACTATAGCCGCGATAACCCGCTCAGCGATGAGCGTCTTGAGGAGGAGCGACGGCTCTTCTACGTGGCAATTACCCGCGCCGAGGAGCAGCTATTAGTGCTCCATGATGGCGGTGTACACCGCCCTAGTCGTTTTATTGCCGAAAGCGCCTGGCAAGATAGCATGCGAGTAGCCTCCTGCTTGGCCAGTGCCAGCCTGCCTGCGGCGGCGCTCCAGGTGGCCTCACTGGAGCTGGTCGAGCGCTATCTAGCGCGGCTGGGGCGAGACGATATTGTGCTTACGCCTGCACAGGTTGACGAGGCCAAAGCGGGTTATTCAGCAGAGACGAATTTCTACCCTGGTCAACGGCTTCATCACGCGGTATTTGGCCTAGGCGAGGTGGCGGCGGTGGAGGGAAGTGCCAGCGATCCGGTCATTGATGTGCGTTTTGATCAAGCAGGGCGAAGGCGACTCATTGCCCGCCGCGCACCCATTGAACTACTCGAAAATGGCTCAACGCTTGCTGGGTAAGTCATTGATTCGCTAGTAGTACACACTCTTTCACATTTGAACTCAAATTAAGCTTTAGGGCTGTTTGACTTAACATCGCCCTGCCGATTTAATACCCAAACTTCTACCGAGCTAATACTCATCAGCTCATAGCATATAACTAATGAAATAGGGAACGAGCATGGTAAGGCAAGTCTCTTGGCTTTGCGCCATTTTGATCGTTACCCAAAGCGGCGCCTTGCTTGCTGATAACTCCCTACCTAATCTTGAATTCAATGGTTTTGGCACGCTGGGAGTCGTTCACTCTGACGAGCAAAATGCTGACTTCGTTAATGACCCTTTTGCTTCACAAGGTGCTGGATACAGCCATGATTGGAGCGCAGAAGTTGATAGCCGCTTAGGGCTTCAAGCTACGCTGCATCTCACGCCTATACTTTCCTCGGTTGTTCAAGTAGTCAGTGAGAAGCACTATGACGGCTCTTACGCACCTGAGATTGAATGGGCGAATGTTCAATACGATATTACCCCTAATCTCAGTATCCGCGTTGGGCGTATGGTGCAGAGCTCATTCATGGCTTCTGAACATCGTAAAGTTAATTACGCCACTCCATGGGTGCGGCCTCCGCAAGAAATTTATCGTCTAATTCCGGTGGCTAATTTTGACGGTGTTGATATGCGCTATCGATACCCAGTAGGGAAGGCAACCAATGAGTTGCAGATGAATTTTGGTGGTGGCAGCGTTGATTACTCAACGGGTAGTATCGACGCCAGCGATTCCTGGGGCGTTTCTCACCGTACCCATTGGGGGGATGCCACTCTGTTTGCCAGCTACGGCGAACTGAAAGTAAGCGCAGATGAACTCTCACAATTCTTCGATGTTTACCGCCTCTTTGGTCTACCCGGTGAACAGCTTGCTAGCCGCTAAGAAGTTGATGGTAAGCGTACGAGCCTGCTGAGCTTTGGGTTGGGTTATGACCCAGGGTCATGGTTTGTTATGGGCGAGTGGGCACGCTCTTCGTCGCCTTCTTTGCTACGGGAGAGTGAAGGAGCCTACATGACGTTAGGTTACCGTGTTGCCGAGTGGACACCGTATATAGGTGTGGCGCGAGCAAAAGTCACCAGCAATACGTCAGAGCCGGGGCTGAATGCTGCCCTGTATCCATCGCCCTTTGCAGAAGGTGCACAGCTACTTAACGGGATGTTGGATGAGCTGCTATCCAGCGGAATACAGCAAGAGAGCCTAACGGTTGGGGCACGCTGGGATTTCAGGCCGGGTATGGCCTTTACAGCCCAATATGATTACATCGATATGCGCTCAGGGTCATCTGGAGGGCTAATTAATCAGCAGCCCGAGTTTACCCCAGGTGGACGTATTAACCTGTTTAGCCTTGCGCTCGACTTTGTGTTTTAAGGAGAGTGGCAATGCTTAAACGTCTAACTGGATCCGGAATCAGCTTCTTATTAGGGGCGATGTTGAGCATGACTTATCATCCTGCTTCAGCCGAAGTATTGGTGGTGGTATCCGCCGAGGCGCCTTTTACTCGCCTTACCAGCAGCGATTTAAGGGATGTTTATTTAGGGCGCCGCACGCTAATAGTTAACGGAGTGCAGGTGGTGCCCTTGGATCTGACAGAAGGTACGGCAGCGAGAAGTGAGTTCTACACCCATTACACGGGGCAAACTCCTGCGCAGATCAAGTCACACTGGGCCAGGCAGATATTTACCGGGCGAGGGCAGCCGCCCCAAGCGCTGTCTAATAGTCGCGCAGTGGTAGAGCGATTAGTCAGTGATGCCAAAGCGCTGGGCTATATAGATTCTTCCTTTCTTGATGAGCGTTTGAGAGTAGTGACAATTGAGTAGTCTCAATGATCAAAGAGGTCCTAGCAGAGTCAGCTCATCCAGAACCTTTATTCATCGATGGTCACATCATCTTGTAGAGCCACTGGTACTCTTTAGCATCGTGGCTTTTATGATGTTATTGATTATATGGGGAAGTACTTATTTTTTAGTCAATAAAGAGCGTATATCCATTGAGCGCCAGGCAAAGCTGTCCGTAGGTGAAATCACCGACACCTACGAAGCAAGGGTTGTAAGAGCCCTCAGGGAAATTGACACGACACTGAAATTAGTACGTTTTACCGCCAACAGCCGCGATCACTCGAGCGTGCTCAATGTGTTAAATGAGCAGCGGCTGCTGCCTCCCGCACTGCTTTTTACCATCAGTATTGTTGATTCGCAGGGCATGGTTGTTGAGACCACTGATCCAGGGCTGCTTGGGCAGCGCCTAACGCCTCCTGCGCAAGCAATGCTGGACGGTGATTACTTAGCCGTGGGGGAAAAGGGGGCTTACCAGGCAAAGCAGATTACCTTTACTCGGCCATTAAGGCCTGAGCAAGAATCTGCGCAAGGAGGGGGCTCAGGCTGGGTCATTATCGCTATTGATGCCAATTACTTTGTGAGCAGTTATGAAGTTCGGTCTTTGGGCCAGCAGGGCTTGCTGGCACTCGTCAGCGCGGAAGGCATCGTACGGGTCAGGCGTTCTGGAGATACTATCCATTCAGGCGAGTTAATGGATATAGGAGCCTGGAAAAGTAGCACACTGGATGCTGTTAGTGCGCCCTTTATGACTCACTGGCAGGGGGTTGAGCGCTACACGCTGGTGCGCGAGCTGTATGATTTTCCACTCTCTATCGTGGTAGGGCTCTCTGCCCAGGAGCAGTTGGCCGCGGCTCACCAGCTTGCGCGAAACTATTGGCAGCGGGCCGGTTGGACTAGCGGCCTGCTACTCATCATTCTGGCTATGCTCGGTCGTTTGAGCTGGCAACTTCAGTGGGCGCGGCAGCGGGTAATGGAAGAGCGTGTATCACATGCTCAGCAGGTTGAACACTTAGCTTTCCATGACATGCTAACCGATTTGCCTAATCGAGCCTTTTTGAGCCACTTGATTACTCAGGCCGTGAAGCTTGGCGGTCGCCATAGTGAATCCTTCGCGCTGCTTTTCTTGGATCTTGACCGCTTTAAGTTAATCAATGACACCTTGGGACACGATGCCGGCGACCTTCTTCTGCAAGAAGTAGCTAGGCGACTAACCTCTTCGGTGCGTGAAAGTGATGTCGTCGCTCGGTTAGGGGGCGATGAATTTGTCATCCTTTTGAGTAAGGTCAGCCGACGCGACCAGATTGAGCCCATCGGCAAAAAAATTCTCTCTGCCGCCAGAGAGCCCTTTATGCTGGCGGGCCAGGAGTGCCATATCTCGGTAAGTATTGGTGTCTCGCTGTATCCGTTTGACGGGCTTGACGAGCAAACATTAATGAAAAGCGCTGATATGGCGATGTATCAGGCGAAGCAGCTGGGCAAAAACAATATCCAGTTCTATACCGATGAATTAAGTGCGGAAATGGATGTGCGTTTAACCTTAGAGTCTGGCCTGCATCGTGCGCTTGCGAGTCATGAGTTTAGGTTGTTCTTCCAATCAAAGCATGACGTCGAAGTAGGCAGCACGCTTGGCATGGAGGCATTGCTTCGTTGGCAGCATCCAACGCTTGGATTGCTGGAACCCGCCCAATTCATGCCCCTGGCTGAAGAGAGCGGTTTGGCCATGCCTATCGCTCAATGGGTGCTCGAAAATGCCTGTAGGCAAAACATGCTGTGGCAACAAGAAGGGTTTCCCACATTAACGATGGCGGTCAATATTTCTGCACGTCAATTTTACGACAACAGCTTTGTGGAGAGTATCAAGGAGGCATTAGCCACTACTGGAATGGATCCCAGGCTACTTGAGCTGGAAATTACAGAGAGCATGCTGCTGCAGAATGTTCAGCGTACGGCGAGTATCTTTGCAGAGATTAAAAAGCTGGGGGTAATGATAGCCGTTGACGATTTTGGTACAGGGTATTCTTCTTTATCTGACTTAAACGCTTTGCCTGTCGATACGTTAAAAGTAAGTTCTTCTGTAGTTAAGCGTTTGTCAGGCACTCGTCGTGACCAGCAGTTATCGTCATCGGTCATTGAGCTGGGCAAGTGTCTGGGTATGGAGGTGTTCGCGAAAGGTGTCGCTTCTCATGAGCAGGCACACTTCATAGGCAGCCACTCCAGTCTCCCTTTTCACGGTTTTTATAGTAATGAACCGTTGTCAGCAGAGGAGAACGGCCAAAAGGAGAAGTAGCTTAGCCGAACACTGCTTACCNNCATATTACAGCCATGCAGGGCAAGCAGTGAACACAGGTTTTAGCCGACTACCTTACATATTAGGGTAGTTGGGCCCGCCACCGCCTTCTGGTGCTACCCAGGTAATATTTTGCGCTGGGTCTTTGATATCGCAAGTTTTGCAGTGCACACAGTTCTGGAAATTGATCTGAAAGCGTGGCTGTCCCGCGCTATCCTCCACCACTTCGTAAACACCAGCCGGGCAGTAGCGCTGCGCTGGTTCTGCATATTTGGGCAGGTTTTCACGGATCGGTAGCTCAGGATCGTCCAGGCGCAAATGACACGGTTGATCCTCTTCATGGTTGGTGTTCGACAGAAACACCGAGGTAGGCTTGTCGAAGGAGAGCTTGCCGTCTGGTTTGGGATAGTTAATCTTTTCGAACTCGTCCGCAGGCTTGAGGGCGCCATAGTCGGTGGTGGTATCGTGGACGTTAGGCAGCTTGTTGCCCAGTAACTGGTGAGCAAAATTATACGCTCCGCCGCCCACGGTGCCATATTTATGGATCGCGGGCCCGAAGCTGGCGCTCTCTTTAAGCTCTTGGTAGGCCCAGCTGGCTTCCCATTTCTGGGTAAAGCTCGTTAGCTCCTGGGCGCCTTCATCGCCACCTTTGATCGCCTCAAATACGCTCTCCGCGGCAACCAAGCCAGATTTCATGGCGGTATGCAGGCCTTTGATCTTGGAAAAGTTGAGGGTGCCCGCATCGCAGCCAATCAATAGCCCGCCGGGGAAGGTCATTTTGGGCAGGCTGTTAAAGCCCCCTTTGGTAATCGCCCTAGCGCCATAAGCCACGCGCTTTCCACCCTCCAGATACTGACTAAGTACCGGATGATGCTTCATGCGCTGAAATTCGTCGAAGGGTGAGAGCCACGGGTTCTGGTAGCCCAGATCCATAATCAAACCCACAACCACCTGCTGGTTTTCCGCATGGTAAAGAAACCAGCCACCGTGGGCGTTTTTATCTAATGGCCAGCCAGAACCATGCAACACAAGCCCAGGCTCATGCTTGTCGGCAGACACATCCCACAGCTCTTTAAGGCCGATACCGTAGTGTTGTGGGTCGCGACCCGCATCCAGTGAGAAGTCTTTGATTAAACGCTTGCCCAAATGCCCGCGTGCGCCTTCGGCAAACAGCGTGTACTTGGCGCGCAGTTCCATGCCCGGCATATGACCATCTTTGGGGGTGCCATCTGCGGCGACACCCATGTCGCCAATCAGAATGCCGCGCACAGCGTCGTCTTCAATGATGACTTCTTGGGCGGCAAAGCCTGGGAAAATTTCTACGCCGAGGCCCTCTGCCTGTTCTGCCAGCCAACGGCACAGGTTGCCTGCACTGATTACATAGCGGGTAAGCTCGCCGTCGGTGTTATGCATGCTTTTAGGTACTAACGCGTTAGGTACTTTTTGCGCTTTTTCGGCGTCTTTGAGCAAATAAACATCATCGCGAATCGCCGGGGTATTGAGCGGTGCGCCGCGCTCTTCCCAGTCAGGAAAAAGTTCTGCCAGTGCACGAGGTTCAAAGACCGCGCCCGATAAAATATGTGCGCCAACTTCTGAGCCTTTCTCAACGACACAAACCGTGAGCTCTTGCTCAGCCTCGTTGGCTTGCTGCATTAGTCGGCATGCGGCGGAAAGCCCGGATGGGCCCGCACCGACAATGACGACATCAAAGTCCATTACATCGCGTTCAACAGTTTCCACCCGGTTTCTCCTTATTCTCTTTAAGTGCCAGCGTTTACAAAGCTAATCTAAGGGTAACTTCTGGGAACTAGCTTATAAAAAGTCGGCCTTAATTTAAAACGGTCGTTTGCTTCTGGTTATGCCCCATGATAGGCATAATACCTGTGTCAGGTCACGCCTACGATGGTGAAAGGAGCATTTATTGGCAGTATGCTTCGTTAATCCTCGTTCAGTGCTACGACCAAGGCCGTAGTGGATGATTAAGCATTGGGTATTGTCGCTTTATGGCAGGCTATGGCAAATTGGTAGGGTTTTTCAATTGCGCACCTATCAAACGCTCGATTGAATCTTATGCATTGAATTTAAAAGCGCCGCCATTTTTGTTGGCAGCGCCTGTATTGGGGCAGGCGAATCGCTGTTGAGAGATTGCCAGTAAGTCTTCAATACACCACACGTCTTAAAAAGGGGTATCCGCTGGGCGGGTGCCGTCTCAGGGTAACGGCTTTACGACAAGCCAAGCGAGGAACCTATGAAAGTACTCGTCGCGGTGA
>LGOV01004008.1_pt1 | contig 19449 bp, 19 predicted proteins | sample 469881 | NCBI WGS metagenome assembly LGOV01 (sample SAMN03857199, study PRJNA290197) | marine sediment metagenome | biome: marine cold seep biome; feature: cold seep; material: marine sediment; isolation source: sample #5579, elevator 3A push core 41 containing 12 cm of sediment... ...
TCAAATCTCGTCTTCCGCTCCAAAAAATGTTTTTCTGAAAAAACTTAGATCGTATCTGAGTGATTATTTTTCAATCGATTAGTATGCGTCCTTAGCGCAATTGGATAGAGTAGCTGGCTTCGAACCAGTTGGTTGAGGGTTCGAGTCCCCCAGGGCGCACCATAAACGTAATTAGGCAGTCATTCGTGGCTGTTTTTTATTTTGCTTTTTTTCTGTTATTATTACTCTAATCATAGTAATAAAATGGAAAAAATAGGAAAGTAAGTAATCTGGGATTCTAAGAGATGTGTGTTCATTTTAATTTAAGAAGAATGTGTATAATCAGAACCTACTTTATAAAGGACAAATTTCTATTTTAGTAAATACAAGGAGAAGCGATGAAAGCAATAACAATTTGGCAACCATGGGCACATCTTATTATACGTGGAGAAAAGACGATAGAAACACGAAGTTGGTCGACGAGGGTAAGAGGTACAATTGCGATTCATGCAGCTAAAAAGGATTGTTTAAAGAATATAAATGCATTATCACAAAAGGAAAAAGATTTTTTTTATAATGCACAGAAATATAATGATTACAACAATGAAATATGTTTTCCTTTAGGTGTAATTATTGGAACAATTGATCTTGTGGGATGTCAAAAGATTGAGGAACTATTAGTAACGGAGTATGCAACAGTGAAGGAAAAAATGCTTGGTGATTGGTCTGAAAACCGTTATGGATGGATATTAGAAAAACCTTGTTTATTTGAAAAACCAATACCATATAATGGTCATCAGGGATTTTGGAATTGGAACAAATAAAGGATGATAAAAAAATAATTAGTTTAATTTAATACGTAGGATTTAAAAAGGGATTAATATATTTTCAAGAGTTAGATGAATGAGAAAAAGGTAGAACTCTGAAATTTATTAGGAATATAAATATAGATAGTTTAGATGGAAATAAAGTAAATTAAAGTTTTAAAATAGAATAAGAGGGTTAAAGGTTATTAGTATTGTTTATTAAGAAATGAATATTTTATAAAATTTAATACAACAGTATCATAACATTAAAAAAAGTCACAGGAATTTTGTAATGAATTCCTGTGACTTTTTTATGATTTGAGTGATGAAGATAACAGTTTAACTAATTAAGTATTTATTTAGAAATTAGTCCTTTTTCTAATAAAAACTCATGTGACACATCTTCTGGTGTTCGACCATTAACGTCGACTTCATAGGTAAGATTGGTCATAATTTCATCGGTAAACATACCACCAAGTGAATTTATTACTTCTTCTAAATTAGGAGCAATTGTATTATAGCGATCAAAAAGATCATCTCTTACAAGGAGTGCATCATTGTATTCTGGAAAAAAGTCTCGATCATCATCTAATATGACTAAACCAGCTTTTACGTTTAAACCATCGGTAGTATAAACCATGGTTACATCAATATTTTTATTTTCAATAGCGGCATATTTTAAAGCAATATCAATTGGTTTTGATTCCTTAAAATTAAGACCATAGAATTCCGTAAATGGTGTATACTTCATACTTCCTTCTTCAGTATAAAAACCATGTTCGGCACCAAAAATAAGTTGATCTGAAACAGGGACTAAATCACTGATTGTTTTTAAATTGTACTTTTCTACGGTTTCAGGTAAAACACCAATAGCGTAAGTATTTTCAGAACCTAATTGATCCATTAAATGAACGCCTTTTTCTTCTGAAGCAATTTTGTTTGCATAATCATAAATGGTTGTACCTTCTGGAACGTCGGTAGTATCTAATTTTAGATAGGTTGTTAGGACTGTGCCATCATAGGCATTCATCATATCAGCACCACCACTGACGAGTTCATTAAAACTATTGACATCGGACATTTCATCACGAATATCGACAGTTGCATCAGTATTAGCTTCAACAACTTGTTTTGCCATTTGATGCACAATTTTCATTTCTGAATAGGTACCATCGTAAATGATGATTGCCTCCTCATCACTTCCTGAACTGCATCCTGTAAAAGAAATGGCCAACAATAACACAACTAAAAAACTCATAAATCTTTTCATAATTTTTTCCTTTCAATTTCTAATACTATTTAATTTGAGGTACGTTTAATTAAGCGATTATTAACCCATATCATTAAGACATCAAAGAATATAGCCATAATCATTAATGAGACCGTACCAAAAAGTATTAAATTCATATTCTGTGTTCGTATTCCTTGATAAATAACAGAACCTAAACCACCACCACCAACGGAAGTTGCAAAAACTGCGACACCAATGGTCGTAACAGTAGCAATGCGAATGCCAGTAAAAATCATCGGAAAGGCTAAAGGGACTTCTACTGAAATAAGGCGATCAAATTTTGTTAAGCCCATTCCTTTGCCAGCTTCTTTAATCCCACTATCAACATTTTCTAAACCAATAAAAGTATTATGAACAATAGGCAAAAGTGAATAGAGGACAAGACCAGTAATAACGGTTAATTTACCAGCTCCGAAAATGACCATTATTAAGCCAAGGAGTGCGAGTGCAGGAATTGTTTGTAATATTTCAACAGTCCATAATACTATTTTTCGAACGGGTTTTTTTAAGTAGGCTAAAACACCCAAGGGTAAGCCAACAATAATTGAAAAGAAAACGGCCATTAATACGAGATAAAGATGGTCTAAAATTATTGAAATAGTCATTATTTTGACACCTTTAACCCTTTTGGAACCACAACACGTCTTAAAACATCAATCAGTAAACTTAGCACAATTGCCATAAGTGCTGAGGGAATAGCGCCTAAGAGTATTAAAAAATTATTATTGGAGGCAATGCCAATGTAAATAAATTCCCCAAGACCACCTAAACCAATCATTGCTGCCAAAACAGACCAACTCACGGTGTAAATGGTGGACATTCGAAGGCCGGTAATAATAGAAGGCGTTGCTAAAGGAAGTTCAACTTCAAAAAGAGTTTGCATTTTAGACATACCACAACCTTTCGCAGCTTCGATATATTCGGGTTTAACATCCAGTAAGCCTGTATAGGTATTTTTTAGAACAGGAAAAATAGCATAAACAGCTAATGCGATAATAACTGTTGCAGGAATCATTCCTAAATAAAGAAATAAAACACCGATAAAAACAATTCCTGGAATGGTTTGAAAAATTGAGAGTAAAGGCATAATTATTTTGGCATATTGAGGAACCCGTGAAAGAAGAATACCTAAAATTATTGCAATAACAAAACCAATCAGAACAGATGAAAGAACATAAAACAAATGAACTTGGATTGCTTTCATTAACTGAGGACCATAGGTATCAAGATAACTCATTGCATATCTCCCCATAATGTATCGGCCATCGCAGTAGCCATGCTTGTTTTAGAAACAATACCAGCAATTGTATTGTCATTTTTTAATACAACAACATAATTATCTGTGGTCGCATAAAGTTTATCGAATGACTCTTTTGCATTCTCTAAAACATTGGATGTAATGTTTTGATAAGGTGTAATATCACTAATGATACCAGAAGATGTGCCATGCTTTTTAATATCCTGGATTGTAATAACACCAGCATAAGTATCATCATCATTTTTTATTAACAAGGAATCAATATGTTGCCGCGCCATTAAATCGGTACATTCACGGATACTTCTTTTTTTGTATACGCTGAAGAATTTCGTTTTCATAAAGTCACCAGCTGTTAATTCGGAGAAATCAGAACTTGATGACGATTTTCTCATAAAATCTCGAATTAATGGAGTTGCGGGGTTTGCAAGCATTTCATCAGGTGTAGCCATTTGAACAATTTCACCTTTTTCCATAAAAATAATTTTATCAGCTAAATCTAAGGCTTCATTCATATCATGTGTTACAAATACAATCGTTTTCTTTAACTGTTTATGTAACTTTACGATTTCATCTTGTAAAACACTTCGAGTCATAGGATCAAGAGCACCAAAAGGTTCATCCATTAGAACAATTGGAGGAGAAGCGGCTAGAGCGCGTAATACACCAATACGTTGTTGCTGTCCACCAGAAAGCTCAGAAGGATATTTGTGGGCATACTCCTCATAGGACATATCAACCATTTCCATGAGTTCATGGGTTATTTTTTTAATTTCATCTTTTGAATATTTTAGTCGTTTAGGGACAATGCCAATATTTTGTTCAATTGTCATATTTGGAAAGAGCCCAATTTGTTGGATAACATATCCAATTTTCCTCCTGAGTTTAACAGGATTGCTTTCTGAAATATCATTGCCATTAACAAAAATTTTTCCTTCATCAGGTGTAATGAGTCGATTGATTGATTTAAGTGTTGTTGTTTTACCACAACCACTTGGACCGATTAGTACGACAAATTCTCCTGGTTCAATATTAAAACTGAGATTATTGAGAATCACCGTATCGCCATATTTTTTTCGTACGTTTTCAAAACGTATCATTCGTGTTACCTCACTTATTGTATTGATTAGTGGTTATTATTATTTATACAGAAATTTTCATATCAATTTTAAAACAGAAAAAACAATCCTAATTGAGCTGTATGGATTAATAAAATCGGTTAATGCATTTTATTTCTTCACAACAGTGTTACGATTGTTTTTTTATTAAATAGAATAATACAATTAATAGTTTGAACTTTTTATTACGACGTTTTTGTAATCGATTTTTTTTGTAATTAATAATATTATTATAAAAAAATAGCGTTATATTGAATAGCGTTATTGATATTTTCTGTAATTTAAATAAAATAATCCGATTTAGATGACTATTCGTTAATAATCATAACCGATATGAAAAGAATAGTCAAATTTATGTTAAAAAAATCTGGACAGAAATATAAGATTATGCTAAAATATTTGCTCGATTTAATTCTAATAATGAGATTAATTTTGTAATACAATGATTATGGAAATAGAAGGTTTAAGATGGTAAGATTAGTCATTGAAATTGTTTTTTTTCTTTAAATTTTTGGTGGGAAATGCTTTTCGAAAATAGATGAAGTGTGTCTTTGGAAGAAGACGAGAAATTACAAAAATTGTTTGCTATTTTAAAAGAGTGATGATAAACTTTTAGGAGAAAATAGTAACGAATAGATAAAAAGTAAATATAGTGATAAAAAATACTAGAAACTTTTCAGGAAAAGTAAAGGTTTTTAAAAAAGGAGAAAGTCCTATTTTAAAAAGAGGAATCTGGGTGTAATTCCCAAACAGATGCGCTACCGTGATTGTTAATTAACATAAGTCGGGAACTTGTTTTTTATTTTTGATAGTGTCTTACGCAGCATAAGATAATATTTGTTTAGTTCTACAGCAACTTCTGGAACTTCTATCAATGATCTATGGATTAAGATGGGAGTTCTTTTTGTTTTTAGAAAAAATAAAAGATAAAAAATTGAAGACAGAAATAGTATAATAATGGGGGGGAAATGACAAAAGATAATCAAAGCCCAAATGTGAATAGAACCTTAGTATGGCATGCGAATAATGACGATTATTCTAAGAATAAATATCATTCAGAAACAATATTTTGTTCTGGAAATGCAAAAAAAATAAAAGATAAAAAAATAATAATTAATGAACCGTATTATAAAATTAGTGCGGGTGCTTTTAAAAATAATACACGACTGCGAAAAATTGAAATGGGTGATCATATAAAATATATTGAAAATGATGTTTTTAGAGGATGTACGATGTTAAATATATGTGAATGGTCAAATGAAATTCTTAAAATTGGCCGGAATGCATTCTATGATTGCCTAAAGCTTAGTTCAATAAGGATTCCCCCAAAAGTATTGCGAGTCGAAGCGAAAACATTCAAGCATTGTAGAGCGCTAAAAGAAGCAGAATTACATAATGAAATTGATTATATTGGTGAAAGTGCATTTATTGATTGTGAATCATTAGAAAAAATAATATTACCCAATGATCTAGAAGAACTTAATTTTAGAACGTTTTCAGGATGCAAAATGTTGAGTGAAGTGAGATTACCGTGTGGTTTAAAAAAAATAGGGAAAGAAACGTTTTGTAAATGTGGGATTGAAAGCATTGAATTAAATGAAAAATTAGAAGTAATTGAGGAAAGTGCATTTTTAAAGTGTAAAAAATTAAATGAAATTATTATCCCCAAAAATGTGAATTATATTGGGAAATGGGCTTTTCATGGGTGCCCTTCTTTGGAAAAAGTTATATTTAATCATGATCCAGAATATCTTGGCGAATGGTTATTTAATTTAAATAACGTTATTGTTTATTGTAAACCTAGTTCAAAAGTTGAAGCATATTGTAAGGAATATGATTATACGTTTGAATACATAAATAGTTAGAAAAAAAGAAAAACTTTAAAAAATTATTTTTATTGATGAAAAATAGATGAATTATGATAGAACTATGAAAAATGAAGCATCATACGAAAAAAATAATGGTAATTTAAGTTTATAGTGATTATAATTAATAATAGAGAGAGTTTAGTTTTAAAAGTGTAGTGATTGATACCTCATGGGTGTGTTAATGACTACACTTATTTTTATAAAAAAAATAAAAGATAAAAATGAATGCATAAAAAAATATTGGATAAGATAATTGAAAATAGTGAAAGTGTATCATTTTAAAATACTAATGATGAGTTAAGTGGTGAGGTTTAAAATACGGATGGATGCGATTTTTATCATTAATATTTATGGTATAATACAAAAATAATTGAAAGAATTTAAGGAGTACAATGGATAAAGAAATAAGCATAAATAAATCAATTTTACACGTAGTCGATACAAATGCAGGAATACCAGTGTTGTCAGATAATTTATTAAATATGACAACAGGTATAAAAGAATACATTGAAAAACATATTCAGAAATCGATAAAAGATGTTGAAATAAAACGAACGAAATTTAGAAATCAAAGTAAATTTAAAAATCATATTGTTGATTATCAAAATCATCCGAATGAATTAGTTCGAATAAGTCGTGAAATTTCACAAAAGTTTTTCGATTTTATGATTGAAAATATTGAGATTCCTTCGGCAGATCTTGTATTTGTAGATTTTGATATTGAACATGAACGTTATATTGGTATTTTGAAATTTAATTACAAACAAGGATATATTCATTATGTAAATACGGAAAAAGGATTAAATAATGATATATTGATTCAGCCGTGTGTGCTTCCAAATGCAACGCAGAAATTGGATGAATTTGTCATGATCAATCTTGTAACAAAGGAGGTAATGATTAAAGAGAAGAAATATTTAATTAATAATGAGAAGTTATATTATATATCATCTGAATTATTATTATGTGATGAAGCACTCTCAGAAAAGGAAACCTTTGATATTGTTGAAAAAACAGTTAAAAAAATAATTAACACAGAATATCCAGGTGACTATACAAAATTAAATACCTTAAAACAAGTAATGGCAGAGGATTATGAAGCTGAAAATGAAATTGATATTAGTAATATTGCGGAGTTGACCTTTCAAAATGATGAAATGGCAAAAACAAAATTTAAAGAAGGCGTCAAAGAAAAGGGACTATTTGAGGATAAGATTCAAATGAGTTCGAATATTGAGAAGAAATTATTTAAGAAGCAAAAATTTATTACAGATACAGGGATTGAAATTTGGATTCCTGGGGAGCAGTTAAATCGCAAGGATATTATTGAATTTAAAAATAATATTAATGGCACAATATCAGTTGAGATAAAAAACATTGGATTATTAAATCAAAAATAAGACAGAAAGATTTGAAGGAAAGGGTGTAATGGTTAATCGGAGAAAAGAGATTAAAAAAAATAAGTTTGCATCATGTGTTTCGGTAATGAGTTTAGAAGCAAATGAATTATTTAGGGATATCAATGAATTAATAAAAATGAAGTGTGATTTTATTGAATGGCGTCGCGATTATTTTATGAAAGGACAAAGATTAAATCCTAATGATGAATGTGATATTCTTTTTGAATTAAAGAATAAGTTGGGGAATCAAGGATTGATTTATACCTATCGGAGTGCAGTAGAAGGTGGGGCTTTTAGCACTGAAAATTCTATTAGAAAAGATAGTATGATCTTGGCAATAGAAAGTAATGCTGTGGATTATATTGATCTTGAATTAGATAGTGATGAAAATATTTTGTGTGATATTATGCATGCACTAAAAAAATCAAGAACAGGTTTGATTTTATCGCATCATAACTTTGAATTGACACCATCAGAGAAAGTAATAATGGATATTTATTCTAGAATGGAAAAAACAGGAGCGGATGTTTTTAAATTAGCTGTTTTTCCACACTCAGAAGAGGATTTACGCGAATTTTTAGGGGCGTCTCTTAAATTCAATCAAATCACGCGTAAGCCAATGATTGCAATTGGAATGGGAAATTGTGGTGCGATGACAAGAATTGTGCCAGAATTATGTGGTGGATCATTGACGTACGTATTGGGTAAAGAAAAAATAGCGCCAGGACAATTGACATTAGAAGAAATACACATTTTGAGAGAAAAAATGGGCCGAAGATAAAAGAGATCATTCTTTCATGAATAAGGTATTTTTAAGGGAAATCCTTATGTTGTTTTATAGAATTAGAAGAATGAGGATTAAGGGTTGGGGTGTCAAAAGTAATTTTGATAAGATTTACACACAAGATCTTGACTGAAAGCGCGTTTTAAAATCAATATATTGTATGCTAAATGGCGTAATTTGAGTTTTGACACCCTAACCATTAAGCTTAATAATTTAATATTTTCATCATAAAGTTTTGAGTGCTTAGCTTGAAGATTAACCATTTAGAAATATAAGCAAAAATGATCCCAATAATAACCCCAACAACAACATCGGTTGGATAGTGTACAAAAAGATAAAGCCGAGAAAAGGCAACGAATGTCGCAAAACCAAGAAGCATCCATCGCCAATGATTTTTTTGTGTAATAAAATAGGCCCAAGAAAATGCGAAGATAGAGGAACTATGCCCAGATGGGAAGGACGAACCATGAGGAATCGCGATAAGAAGATCAATGGGATAAACGGCAAAGGGACGTGGACGATCAAATAATGGCTTTATCATAAAAGTCACAAAAATAATACAAAGAATAAGAGCAGCTAACATGATAATGCCAGTTTGGCGTGTTTCTTTTTTGAAGAGAAGTATCCCAATAAAAAGAATACTAAAAATGCCGATACTCCAAAAATGGGTAATAAAAATAAAAAAAGGATTAAGTTGTTCAAAAACAAAGTTGTTTTGAATCCAGATTAAACTAGTGAGATCCATTGTTCCTCCTGATAAATGATGATTAAATTTGGTTGATCTGTCATAAAATTACTGATTGCAATCTTTTAAATAGATTATACATGAAAAAGGTTGTTCAGACGATGCATTTTTATGATTCACAAGGTATAGGGATTATGTTATAATGAATAAAGTATACAATGTTATTAATCAATAGGAGTTAAAAATGGACGAGATAAGAATTGATGCGTTAGCAAAGGTTAATTTATCTTTAGATGTTTTGGGAATACGTAATGATGGTTACCATGAGATGCAAATGATTAATCATAGTATTCAATTAAAAGATCAGTTATGTTTTAAAACAAATGAAAACGAGGTTTTATTTACATCAAATGCAAAAGATATTCCATTAGGAGAAAGTAATTTTGTATTGATTGCAATTAGAGCAATTCAAAAAAAATATAACGTTAATAAAGGTGTAACAATACATTTAGATAAGCATATTCCTCATGAGGCAGGACTTGGTGGAGGAAGTAGTGATGCGGCAGCTGTTTTAAAAGGGCTAAATGAACTTTGGAATTTAAAATTAAAGAATGCAGAATTAATAGAAATTGGCGTAAAAATTGGTGCAGATGTTCCGTATTGTTTGACAGGGGGAACAGCACTTGTTGAAGGAATTGGTGAAAAAATTACAGCGTTAAAACCAATAAATAAGTTTTTTCTTGTTGTTATTAAACCAAAAGCGAGCAGTTCAACACCATGGGCATTTAAAGCCTTGGATGAATTTGGCATTAAAAATCGACCCAAGATACAAGAACTTATTAATGGGTTGGAACAAAATGATGAGATAAGAATGAGTCAAGCAATAGGTAATGTTTTTGAAGATGTTTTAATAGCGAAATATCCAGAGATAGAGATCATAAAAAATAGATTGATGGAGAATGGGGCGATATTTGCGCTGATGACTGGAAGTGGTACGACGGTTATTGGATACTATAAGGATAAAAAAACAGCGAAAATTGCGCAAAAAAAATTAGTAAGTAAATATAAAATGTGTATATTAACTGAAACATGTTGAAATTAAGGAGAGAAGATGCAAGAAAAGAAGGGGTTATGTCTTGATATTAGTTCATGCAAACCATTGAGAGAAATTGTTTTTGAAACCATAAGAGGAGCAATAATTACAGGAGAATTAAAACCAGGACAACGGTTAATGGAAGTTCAATTAGCTGAGGAAATGGGGGTTAGTCGAACGCCTGTAAGAGAGTCAATTCGAAAACTTGAGCTTGAGGGCTTAGTGAAGATGGTTCCTCGAAAAGGTGCCTATGTTACACCAATGTCAGTAAATGATTTAAAAGAAATGATGGAGATACGCCGAGCATTAGAAGGATTAGCAGCAGAACTTGCAACAAAGAATGCAACGAAGGAACAAATTGATGCATTGTATTTGGCAAATCAATTATTTGGAGAGGCGGCTTTAAATAATAATGAAGAAGGCATTATTAAACATGATATAGAAATTCATGATATTATTTATGAGGCATCACAAAACGAGAAATTGTTGCAATTAATCAATGGATTAAGAGAACAAATGCAACGATTTCGGGCAGAATATGTTCATCATATTAAAGATAAAAAACCCTTAATTAATCAACACATGGTGATTATTAAGGGAATAGAATCAGGAGAAATGAAAAAAGCAAATCAGGCTGCAAGTGATCATATTTTAGTAACAGCAGATGATATGCTTCAATTATTGTAAACTAAAAAAAACGAATGGTTAATCCCATTTATGTGAGGCTGTAGACAAAGATATAAAGCAGTCCCGACAATTGTTACATCAAGTTGAGTGCATCAAGGTGAACAGGCGGTAGCCTGTACGAATTGTAAGCATACAACAGATTAACAATTGTCGGGACGGGAGTTTGTCAACAAACTGAAACGAATGGTTAATCCCATTCGTTTTTTATATCGGAGTATAATTTATTTTCCAAGATCATTATTTTCTAAGAAGTTTTTATTATTAAGAAGGCCAATAACGAGTAAGATGCTTCCACAAATCACAAAACAATCAGCAAAGTTAAAAATCGCAAAATTAATAAACCGAAAATCTAAGAAATCGACAACGTAATCAAGTCGAATACGATCAATAAGATTTCCAGCAGCTCCACCAATAATAAAAGCGATAGAAATATTAATTAATAAATTTTCTTTTAATTTTGGAATTTTTATTAATAAAATAATGAGACTGAGAACAAAAAGACTCGACGTAATAATAAGGAAAATTTGCATATCAGAAAAAAGGCTAAAAGCAGCGCCAGTATTTTCCACATAGGTTAAATGAAAAACATTTAAAATTAATGGAAATGTTTCAATAGGTTGCAATTGCGTAACAACGATATATTTTGAATATTGATCAAGAAAAATTGCAAAAATTATGATTGAAAGATAAATCATTGGCTCTCCTCATTATAAAATTTGTTCAACTTAAAATATAAGACAATTTCCTCTAAATTACAAGTGAAATTTTAAAACTAAAGGATTTTATTTAATATTAACCATATATTAAGAATCAAAAGGAAATAACTTTAAATTTTTCAAGTAAAGTGTTAAGATATGATTCGAATAAATTATTACTTGGAGGGAAATGTGAAATTTAAGTGGGATAAAGAGCTCATAAAAAAATATAGTTATTTTCTTATTGGAGCAGTGGCATTGTTAATTATGTATAAATTTATTGATAATTTTGGAATGATTACACAATCCTTTTCGGATGCAATTCAGACTATATTTAAGATATTAAGACCGATTTTAATTGGAGGCGTTTTAGCGTATTTTTTGTTTAAACCGATGCGAGGAATAGAAAAATTTATTTTTAAAGTAATACTTAAGAGTCGAAATTATCCACGTGGAATTCGACTTTTTGCAATATTAGTTGTGTATATTATTACTATTATTTTAGTTGTAATTTTCTTTTATATTGCAATTCCGTCAGTACTTGATAGCCTCGTAGGATTAGTGAATCAACTGCCCGGATATATTACGAAAATCAATGAATTTTTAGGGAATAATATGGGAGTAGGTGGCGTAGGTCAAGAAATCATGGAAAGTTTAAAACTAAGCTTAGATGATCTTCAAAATTTGACGTCGCGGGATATTATGGATCAGGTTGCAAGCTATTTTGGAACAAATCCAGAATCAATTATGGAAATTAGTAATGTTGCATTAATTTTTGTAAAAGGGACTGTAGAATTTATTATTTCATTTTTTATTTCATTTTTTATTGGATTATATCTTATGTTGGATAAAGAAAAAATCGTTGAACAAATTGATCGATTTGCAAAAGCGGTAATGAATACTAAATTGTATAATGGAACCCATTGGGTTGTGATTACAATTGATGATATATTTTATAAGTATTTTACTGGAAAAATATTAACATCCATGGTAATTGGATTTCTATATTATTTAGGGTTGTTAATTATTGGTGTGAAATATGCGCCTCTTTTTGCAATCATTGTTGGGATTACAAATATGATTCCATATTTTGGACCAATTATTGGAGCTGTTCCCGGGATTGCAATAACCCTTATCGATGATCCAATTAAAGCATTATGGGTTTCTATTTTAATTATTTTATTACAGCAGTTTGATGGGAATGTATTAGCACCTAATGTACTCGGTAAAATTGTTGAATTAAATCCGTTTTGGGTTTTAGTAAGCGTTGTTGTTGGTGGTAGCTTGTTTGGGATATTAGGAATGTTTGTTGCGATTCCAATGTTTGCTGTGATTAAGGTGTTTATTGAAGAAGCATTAACACGATGGGAAAATTATAAAGAACAATCAACCTTAAAAATTTAATCGTATTAAATAAAATAATGGCACAAAGAATAGTTGGCTTAGGATGAAAGGATGAATGAGTTATGGAAAATGTATTTAATGTATTAAAAGAACGTGGTTTTATAGAACAGTGTACTCATGAAGAAGAAATTAAGGAATTATTGGGGAAAGAATCCGTTTCTTTTTATATCGGATTTGATCCAACAGCGGATAGTTTGCATATTGGACATTTTGTTCAAATTATGGTGATGGCTCACTTGCAACAGCATGGGCATCGCCCAATTGCATTAATTGGGGGTGGGACCACAATGATTGGAGATCCTTCCGGACGAACAGATATGCGTAAAGTTATGACACCAGAACGTATTGCAGAAAATGGGGAAATGTTTAAAAAAGTTTTTGAAAAATTTCTAACATTTGAAGATGATAAAGCGATAATGGTTAACAATGCAAAATGGTTATTACCTTTAAATTATATTGATTTTTTAAGAGAAATCGGATCTCATTTTTCGGTAAATCGTATGTTAACAGCAGATTGTTATAAATCTCGATATGAAAAAGGATTAACGTTTTTAGAGTTTAATTATATGATACTACAAGCGTATGATTTTTATGTTCTACATAAGGAATACGGTTGTAAAATGCAATTTGGTGGGAATGATCAATGGTCAAATATTATTGCGGGGATTGAATTAGTTAGGCGTAAAGATAGTGAACAAGTTTATGGAATGACATTTTCATTATTAACAACTAGCGAAGGTATAAAAATGGGAAAAACTGCAAAAGGAGCCTTGTGGTTAGATCCAGAAAAAACATCACCTTATGAATTTTATCAATATTGGCGAAATGTTGGTGATGCTGATGTTGAAAAATGTTTAGCATTATTAACATTTCTTCCAATGGATGACGTACGACGATTAGGGGGATTAAAAGATTCAAAAATTAATCAAGCTAAAGAAGTTTTAGCGTATGAAGTAACACAGCTTATTCATGGAGAAAAAGCAGCAATGGAATCACAAGCAACGTCAAGAAAGCTTTTTAGTGGAGTTCAAGGGGATGCGGATATGCCAAGTGTTGAATTAAAAAAAGAAACACTTGGAGAAGGATTAGATATTCTTACACTGCTTGAAGTAGCTCAATTGATTCCGACCCGAAGTGAAGGGCGTCGATTGGTTAAGCAAGGCGGGGTTTTTGCGCAGGGTGAAAAAGTAACAGATTTCAAAGCGATCTTCACAATGGATGATTTTACAGATGGAAACCTTATTCTTAAAAAGGGCAAGAAAGCTTATAAACAAATTAAATTAATATAGAAGGTGCAAAATGATTAGTTCAAAACCAGTACGAGGAACACGGGATATTCTTCCTGATGAAATGCAAATCAGGGATCAGTTAGAGGGGAAAATTTTAGAGATTTATCGCAATCATGGGTTTTCAAGGATTGAAACACCTGTCATGGAAAACTTAGAACTCCTACTGGGAAGTGATGGTGGTGAAAATTTAAAAATGTTATTTACGATTTTAAAACGAGGTGAAAAATTAAAACTTAGCTCAGATGCGAAAGTATCTGGAATCTGTGATATGGGATTGCGTTTTGATTTAACATTACCTTTAAGTCGATTTTATTCTAACAATCAAGCCGTTTTAGAAGCGCCATTTAAGGCAATTCAAATTGGAAATGTATTTCGAGCAGAACGCCCACAAAAAGGGAGATATCGCTCCTTTAAACAATGTGATATTGATATTATTGGGGATGAAACGATTCATGCTGAAATTGAATTAATGGATACAACGGCAAAGGCATTATTAGCAATAGGATTTAAAGGATTTACGATTAAAGTTAATCATCGTCAATTATTAAGTAGAATTATTCAAAAATTCAATTTTCCAATTGAAGATATTGGAAGCGTGTGTATTTCACTCGATAAAATGGATAAAATTGGATTAGATGGTGTAACACAAGAATTGTTTAAAAAAGGATATGAAGACAATTCAATTGATGGATTAATGCGATGCATAAATACTATTAATCTTGAAAATATTGCGGAGTGGGTGGATGATTCGGTTTCTCAAGAATCATTAACACAGGTAATTACGATGGTTAAGGGGTTAGGAAAGAATTGTTATCAAGTCGTTTATGATCCAACACTAATTCGAGGAATGGGCTATTACACAGGATTGATTTTTGAAGTAAGCTATGGACCTTATGGTTATTCTATTGCAGGTGGTGGTCGGTATGATAATATGATTGGAAAATATAATAAAGTATCTGTTCCGGCGGTAGGGTTTTCCATTGGATTTGAACGTATTATTAATATTTTAATGGAGGAACAAAAAGAAACATGGATTGAAGATCAACCCATTATTTTGTTTTATGAAAAAACAGATGATTTTCTGGAAGTGATTAAACAAGGAGATCTTTTTCGTGAAAAAGGCTATGCCGTTAATCTTATGTTAAAGAAGAAAAAATTTGGAAAACAAATTACAGGATGCAGTAAACAACATTATCAAGGATTTATAGTGTTTGGACGTGATCACGAAATTAAAGAATTATAAAGCGTATTTAAATATAAAATAAAGAAGAATCAAGTATAATTTAAAACACTGATAGAATAACAACCTAAAGGTGTTTTTTTAATGAGAATAAATACAATTATTATACTAGTAATTAAAAAAGAATGTGTTATAATGAAATGTTATATAAAATATGTAAAAAGGAAGAATGAATGTCTAATAAAATAAATTTAATGGCCACAGCTGCTTTTGGGATTGAAAGTGTGGTTAAAGATGAAATTAAAAAATTGGGGTATGAGATCACTGAGGTTGAAAATGGAAAAATTCATTATTCAGGGCCATTAGATGCGATTCCGCGATCAAATTTATGGTTGCGTTGTGCAGATCGTGTTTTAATGGAAATTGGTCGTTTTAAAGCAGTAACATTTGACGAACTTTTTGAAAAAACAAAAGCATTACCATGGGAAAAGTGGATTCCAGAAGATGGTGAATTTCCAGCGGCAAAGATCACAAGTGTGAAATCTACGTTATTTAGTAAGTCAGATGGTCAGAGAATCGTTAAAAAAGCGGTCGTTGAGAGATTGAAGTCAAAGTATCATGTTGATTGGTTTTCTGAAAATCGTGGAAAGTATCCAATTCATATTCAAATCCTTAAGGATGAAGTGACGTTATCGATTGATACTAGTGGTTCAGGATTGAATAAGCGGGGATATAGAAAGTATGGTAATGAAGCGCCATTGAAAGAAACACTTTCGGCTGCATTGGTGTATTTGTCTCGTTGGAAAAATCAACGTCTTTTTCTTGACCCGCTTTGTGGTTCAGGTACAATTGTGATTGAGGCAGCAATGATTGGTAAAAATATGGCGCCGGGATTAAAACGTGAGTTTGTTTCTGAATCATGGGATTTTATTCCAAAATCATTATGGGATGATGCTAGAAAGGAAGCAACAGATGCAATTAATGACGATAAATTTATGCTTCTTGGGTCAGATGTTGATCCTGATGCATTGAAACAAGCACGTATTAATGCGGAATTAGCTGGCGTTTCCGATTATGTTGCGTTTCAGAGATTACCAGTTCAGTCGATTACGACGAAGAAACGTTATGGGGTTATTATTACAAATCCTCCATATGGTGAACGAATTGGAGAGAAAAAAGAGATTCAACAACTATATCGAGATATGGGAAAAGTTTTTAGAAGTTTAGATGATTGGTCATATTTTGTTATTACAGGGTTTGAAGGATTTGAAAAATTCTTTGGTGAAGTATCGACAAAAAATAGAAAATTGTATAATGGGGATATAAAAACCCATGTTTATCAATATTATGGTCCATTGCCTCCAAGAAAGAGATATTCAATTGAAAACAATGAAAATGAAAAAGAAGAGATTCAAATAGAAATAAATAAATAAATAAATAAAGAATGGGTGAAAACATGAAAAGCAAAATAAATAAGCGAACAACGAATCCTAAAAGTAGCAAACCAAGAGGAATGAAATCAGAAAATGGTTTTAAAAAAGGCGGGAAGAAACGTCATAATTATAAAGAAGCAGAGCCACAAGAAGAAAAACGATCGGATAGAGTTGAAGGTAAAAGTTCAAGAGACAACAATAAAGGACGAAAATTTGCCGAAAAAGGACCGAAGGAAGAACGTATATATAAGAAGTATAAAACAGAAAATCCACGTGAACAAAATAAGGAAAGTCATTTTGAAAGCGATGGATTGGGGGATGAAACCTTTGTTGTTTTTGGAAAGAACCCAGTAATGGAAGTCCTAAGATCAGGCCAAGATATTGATAAAATATTAATACTAAAAGATAATACGGATCATGTGCTTAAAAAAATAACTGAAAATGCAAAGAAAAGAAATATTATTGTAAATTCTGTTGATAAGGCAAAACTTGAATATTTAGCTAATGGCCAAGTTCATCAAGGAATTATTGCTTTAATGGCACCATTTCCTTTTAGTACAATTGATGATATATTAAATAATGCTAAGAAAAAAGGGCGAGATCCATTAATTGTTATTTTAGATCATTTAACAGATCCTCATAATCTTGGTGCAATCATACGGAGTGCCAATGTATGTGGAGTTGATGGTGTAATCATTCCAAGTCGACGTTCAGCTTCGTTAACAGCGGTATCTGTCAAAGCGTCATCAGGAGCAGTTGTTCATACGCCGATTGTAAAAGTGACAAATTTAAGTCAGTGTATGGATGAATTAAAGAAAAAAGGTTTTTGGTTTATGTCTGCTGATATGAAAGGAAGACCGTATTATAAATCAGATTTCAAAGGATCATTAGCGATTATAATCGGAAGTGAAGGGACTGGCGTAAGTCCAAAAGTTAAGAAAAAATGCGACTTTTCCGTTTCAATTCCAATTCATGGTGAAATTGAATCGTTCAACGCATCAGCTGCAGCAGCGATTATTTTTGCCGAAGCAGCAAAACAACGATTTCAATGAAAACTTTTTTAATTGTGGATGGCTATAATGTTATTCACAGTTCGAATGATTTAAAACGACTTTCGGATATTCAACTTGAAGAGGCTCGAGATAAATTAATTCAAGATTTAAGTGGGTACGCAGGTTTCAAAGGCTGGGAGACGATTCTTGTTTTTGATGCGTACCGGCAAGAATCGTTTAAAAGTACTGAAGAAATGAGAGGAAAGATTAAAGTTGTTTATACAAAAAAGAATAAAACAGCGGATACCTATATTGAAAAGTTGGTTTTTGATTTGCCAAAGGCAAACACAATACAGGTTGTAACTTCGGATTACACCTTACAGCGGATGATATTAGCAAATGGTGGAGAACGCATTTCCTCTCGTGAATTAATAGAAGATATGGCAGCTACTTTGGAAAAATTCAGAGAAAAAAAGAAAAAATCGGTAAAAAATCAAGAAATAATGTTGAAGGATTTTATGGATGAAGAAACACTGAAACAGTTTATGTCGATGCGCATTAATAATCAATAAGAGGTTGATGAAATGGATCACGTTAAAAAAAATAATGAAATTGATGAAAGCAAGATAATTGATAAAGCTCAAAATGGGGATAAAGAAGCGGAACAGTATTTATTAAAAAAATATCGAAAAAATGTATTGAGAAGATCAAGACCTTATTATTTGGTGGGCGGTGATAATGAAGATTTAATTCAAGAAGGAATGATCGGTTTATTAAAGGCAATTTGGGATTATCGAAAAGATCGTGAAGCACAATTTCCGACATTTGCTAACCTATGTATTGAACGTCAAATTCAGACAGCTGTGAGTTCTGCAAATCGCCAAAAACATCAACCGTTAAACAATTCAGTTTCAATTTACGCTTCAATTTCAGAAGAAACACCCAATATTAGTATTATTGATCAGCTCGCTGCGCAACGAAAAATCGAACCAGGTGTTAGTTTAATAAAAAAAGAAGAATTAAAACAATTAATTGAAGACGTGAAACGGGATTTGTCTCATTTTGAAAAACGGGTATTGTATTATTATATTCAAGGGGCATCCTATAACGATATTTCAATCGCACTAAACTGTCCAAATAAATCAGTGGATAATGCGTTGCAACGTATTAAAAAGAAAATTAGACGATAATTGTAGAAAAAATGATTGACAAAATTTAAAAAACAATTTATTATAGAGTAGCTGAATTAATAAACAAGTGGGAGAATGCCCGAGTGGCTAAAGGGGGCGGACTGTAAATCCGTTGACGGCGTCTACGATGGTTCAAATCCATCTTCTCCCACCATTATTATATAAGCCCTCATAGCTCAGTAGGTAGAGCACCACCATGGTAAGGTGGGGGTCTCCGGTTCAAATCCGGATGAGGGCTCCATTTTTATATCATCAATTAATCTAAGCATATAATTTAAACGTATAAATATTTAATTATTA